>OGGW01000601.1_pt1 | contig 33774 bp, 27 predicted proteins | sample 1571291 | NCBI WGS metagenome assembly OGGW01 (sample SAMEA2582028, study PRJEB24529) | metagenome | biome: Human gut stool | place: China | collected 2011 | reverse complement strand
TTTCTTCATTTTGCACGCTCAGCGAAAATAACAGCTTTTTACATGGCAAAATCTCCTGTTTTTGTATTTTTTTAGAAAAAAATAGCGTTTTTAATACAAACAGAACTCCCCGCGTAATTCTCCATCAACTACGCTTGGCCGCATGTTCCAGATAGAGGAAACATGCCACGTTCAACACAATTCCAAACGCAGTAGAGATGGGGGCTGCGAGGCCGATATTGGTGAGGCTTGCGTCCGGCTGGATACTCATATAGTAAGCGAAGGGAAGGCGGACGAGAAGGGTCTGGATCAGTCCCTGGAGCATGACCCACACGGTCTTGCCATTACCGTTAAAATATCCCATCATGCTGAACAGCACAGCAGTCAATAGCGTCTCCGGTGCGAAACCTTTCAGATACTCATACCCTCTCTGCACCACTGCCGCATCCGCGGAGAAGATACCTGCCAGCAGATTCCCCCGGAAGAACACCAGTACAAAGACGAAGCATCCCACCAAAAGTCCGATGCCGATACCGGTGAACATGGTCTTCTTCGCCCGCTTCTGTTCTCCGGCACCTACATTCTGTGACACGAAAGAAGAAGTGGACTGCATCAGTGCACTGGGGATCAGCATGGCAAAGTTGACGATCTTGCATGCCACGCCGTAGCCGGAGGAAGCTTCCAGTCCCAGGCGGTTGACAAAGGCGCACAGTGCCAGGAAAGAGCCTTGCGTCAGGCACTCCTGCAAAGCTAACGGCAGACCAATCTGCAGGAATTTACCGCACTGGGGATTCCAACGAAAATCGTATCCGGTAATGGTAAAGGGCAGTCCCTTTTTCACAAGGCGTACAATTGCAAACACTACGCTCAATGCCTGGGCAAAAACAGTAGCCAGTGCCGCTCCCATGGCATCCATGCCCAGTCCTGCCACCAGTACCAGATCACCCACGATATTGACAATGCATGCCACGAAGACAAACAACAGCGGGGAATTGCTGTCACCCAGTCCTCGAAAGATCGCGGACAATACGTTATATGCCACAATAAAAAAGATTCCCGCACCACAGATCCGTATGTAAGCTGCGGTCAGTCCTACTGCCTCTTCCGGTGCCTGCATGAGAACCGCGATGGGACGGGCAAAACCAACCATGACCACGAACAGTACCAGTGAAATCGCTGCAAATACAACGGTTCCTCCGCCGATGATACTGCCGATCTGCTCCTCCTTCTTCTCTCCCAGATACCGGGCGATCAGCACAGTAATCCCCATTGCCAGCTGCGTCACTACAAAAGTCACCAGATTCAGCACCTGGCTGCCGGTAGAGACTCCGGACAATCCCGAAGTAGAGCCGAACCGTCCCACTACCAGCAGGTCTACCGCACCGTAAGCTGCCTGTAAGATTAAGGCGCCCAAAATGGGAACCATGAAGCGGAGCAACTTTTTCAAAATGCTTCCCTGTGTAAAATCCATCATGTCATTTTCTTTATTTTTCAAACTTCTCTCTCCTCTCGCACATCACCTGATAAAAGGTCTCTATGGTCTGTATCATCACTTTCGCATCTGCTTCAGAAATGCTCTCCAGATACGGTGCCAGACCGGCAAAATAATTCTCATTATATTGTTCCGACAGTTTTCGTCCCTCTTCTGTCAGAGAAATATAGGTGATCCTGCCGTCTTCCGCCGCATTGGCTTTCCGCAGATAACCCTTTTCTTCCATTTCTTTTACTGTTCGTGTCACGCCGGGACGGGGGATGTTCAGATAGTCACTGATATCTGAAATCTTCACAGCAACCCCCTGCCTCTCCATGATCTGGATCACATCCAGGAAATGAATATAAGAAGGTGTCACGCCCGAGGGCAGCGCAGGGAGCATCTCCCGGATCCGTTTTGCCTGATAGCAGGCATCCAACATTCGTTTTATCGTCTGAATCGTCATTCTTTCCCTCTCTGATATCTTTTCTATCCTATATTTTATCCATATAGTTACCTTGGGTAATTACCTTTGGTAATTATATGGAAACAATTTCAATTTGTCAATAGGATATTTTCATAAGAACGAAAACATATACATGAAAACAGCAGACCCTTTTTGTGGGAATCTGCTGTTTTTTTCCTATAGACTTCATTTTTTATTTTTCTTTATTTCAATTTCAAATCATACGTTTTTTACTTATAGAACTGTTTACGCATCCGATCTGGCATAGGCGTTTTTCATCTGCCCACTGAGTTCATACAGGACTTTGTCCAGAGTATCGGCTGCCTCACACTGAAGCATCCCGGCAATCTTTTCGTTGGCCTCTTCCTGTATTTTTTTACGAGTTTCCTCATCGGTCTCCTGCTCCAGCAATGTATCGTAACGGTTCAGGAGCTCGTGACTTTTCGCTGCTATGCTTTCCTGATAACGTTCGATATGGAACACGGATTTGCTATAAGAAGCATCGGCCATGGCTGCGATCATACGGCTCATCCAGTAGAAGTTCTCGGTGGAGACTTTTCCGGTGGTTCCGAACAGGTAGCCAGGTGTCGTATCTATGTCAGTGTAGAACGGAGCCAGTACATTAAATGCATTGGATGCAAACGCCAGCCACTGGATCGGCTCGCCCTCCGGGCGCATCTGGATCAGAGTCATGACATCATTACGGTTGATGCCAATGGAACGGTATGCTCCGCACATAGTTTTATCCCCATACGAAGCATACGGATCATAGGGGGTTCCCTGATAATGAGAAGACAGCACGTATTTTACATCCTCCACCGTGATCTTCTTCTCAGGCACCATGCACCAGGGCAGATCATCCGAAAAAGGAGTGTAGTCCGCATCCGGACCATCCCAGACGAGTGTCCGGGGATTCAGGGTCCGCAGCATGTACCAGGCTCTTGCGGTATTGTATACATGGTCGGAATCGTCATGGCTGCCAAAGGCATCTCTGGCAGAAAAGCTGCCGTCCTGTGACAGATCCAGATGATGCTTTTCGATAAACTCTTTCAGATCCGCAGAGCACATATGATTCTCCTGTGCGTTCAGGGCATCCTCCAGATCAAAAGCATCGATTCCGAACTGGTTCGGCATCACCACATATGCTTCATCCGGCACTCTGCGGGCAATCCAGTGATGACCGCCGATCGTCTCCAGCCACCAGATCTCGTTTTTATCGGAAAAAGCAATCCCGTTCATCTCATAGGTGCCGTATTTTTCCAACAGACTTCCCAGCCTCATGACACCTTCTCTGGCACTATGAATATAAGGGAGCACCACAGATACAATGTCCTCCTCACCGATACCTCCGGGAATCTCTTCTGCACCATCCTGCGCCGGAACATATTCCACCAACGGATCTGCTCCCAGGACTCTGGCATTGGAAGTGATGGTCTCTGTGGCCGTCATGCCCACACCTGCCGCATTGATACCGTGTGCCGCCCAGATACCTTCTCCCTCCAGCGCATTGGGCACTGCGGTATAACGCAAAGCCTCCTCGGGCAGATCGATCTCCACATGAGAAAGCACAGATTTATATTTTCTCGGCTGTTCTTCCGGATGCACCACCACAAATTTCTTCGGGGTAAACTGTCCGGAGGGGGAATCATCGTTCCGGGCGATCATGGTAGATCCGTCATAAGATGCTTTTTTTCCTACTAATATGGTTGTACATGGCATAATCATTACCTCCTGCTATTATGCTGCAAAAATTTTTCCGCGAGTGACGGAAATCTGTTTCCTGTCTGGAACCTTACACCAGCTTCTGTCCATTCACCACAACATTACGGATCGTCTCCGGTCTGCCCTGCAGAGGCTCAATCTTCGTAAACTGTCTGCAGCCGGTGACTTCGATATTTTCCATAGACAGATCTCTGAAATATGGGATGTCCTCCTCATTTTCCATGGCAATGGTCTCATTACGGTTCAGAGAATTCAGGACATAAGACATCGTAAGGATCACTGCCTCGCCCTTGATCTCGCTCATATGGATATTGCGGAGTGTGATGTTTTCCACCACGCCGCCGCGTCCCAGCGCACTCTTCATGCGGACACCCACATCGGTTCCCACGAAAGTACAGTTCTCCACCAGAATATCTTTTACCCCACGTGACATCTCGCTGCCGATGACAAAACCGCCATGGCCTTCATTCACCAGACAATCATGAATGTAGACATTGCTGCAGGGGCCTTCGATCCTGCGGGCAATGGCATTTTTGCCGGATTTCATGCAGATAGCATCGTCACCGGTCTCAAAGGTGCTGTGGTGAATGTGCACATTGGTGCAGGATTCCACATCGATGCCGTCACCATTCTGTGCATAGTACGGATTACGCATCTTCACACCGTCCACAGTAAGGTCCTCGCAAAAATAGGGATGTATGTTCCATGCCGGAGAGTTCATAAACGTTGCGCCCTGTAACAATACCTTTTTACAATAACGCAGGCTGACCATTACCGGACGGTAAAAATCATAATAAGGTGCCGCAGCAGCCAGTGCCTCTTCGGTGGTTCCCTGGATGTTATGGCGATTGCCTTCCAGAATGGACTCAGTAGGCATCCAAATCTCCGTCTCTTTCGTCTCGATCACATAAGGACTGATCTGAAACAGCGCATCCCACTGTTTTGCCGTCATCTTGAATTTCTTGACCGGTCGCCATTTATCACCGCTTCCATCTATGATACCATCTCCGGTGATGGCGATATTTTCTGCATTTTCCGCGGTAACGGGAGATACGGTGCGAATGCAGTCCTGCCCTTCATAGCTGGTGATCCGCAGCGGATAGTCCTCTTTGGACTTGATGAATTTTAACATAGCCTGACTGTCCAGATGAAGATTGACACCGCTTAACAGCCGGAGCGGAGCCACCGCCCAGATGCCTGCGGGAACTCTTACCGTACCGCCCCCCTGCTCCGACACTTCGCAGATTGCGCGGTTAATGGCCTCCGCATTGTGTCTGCCGGTCTCGATCTGCAAATCGCCGCTCTTCGCGCCGTATTCTGCTATGGACACCTCCCGGTCCGGGAACTGGGGAATTTCTACTTTATAATTCTGATTATACATGGTTATTGTTTTCTCCTTTGAATATTTTCATGGATACTTTCACATTTTCTATGTTTCTGATTCTAGCGTGTTCCGTTTCGGACTTCCACCCGGTTTTTGCGTTTTTCCGAAGGGTTCTACTGCTTATTTGTGCCCTTCCGCGCAGATCCAGTCCTCGCCGTCTTTTAAGTGAATCTGTACCTCTTCAAATCCTGCATTTTCCAGCAGTTCCCGGAATTCTTCCGGTGTGGGATTAAACAGATGGAATCTTTGAATGTTTTCCCGCACCTGTTCCGGCAGATCCTCCTTCTGGTAAATGTCGGCCACCAGTAAAAAGGTTCCCTGCTCCTTCAATACCCGGTAGACTTCTTTCAGATTCTCCGCGGGATCCGGCCAGAAATAAAAGCTTTCCACCGTAATGATCTTGTCAAAAGCATTGTCCGCAAAAGGCAGTTTTTCCACTGAGGCTTCCACGAGATCCATTTTTCCCTGCTGCAGTGCTTCTGCATTGGTTTTCCCGGAAAGCTCCAGTGAAGTGGCGGAATAATCCACTCCGGTCAGATGTCCGTCACGCACCTCTTCACTCATGCGTTTCAGAGTTGCTCCTCCACCGCAGCCGATGTCCAGAATCCGGTCATTCTCCCGGATCTTCCAGTGTTCCAGTGCCCAGCCGGTCACTGCGTAGTGGCTTTCGTTCATGCGGCGCAGCATCTTCTCCCCATCCTCCCCGACCGGTTTCCCGGGGTTGCCGGAGATGGTGATCTCCTGCTGGGTGCGTTCGTTGGTGGTTAGGTTTATGGTATTATTTTCTGTTTTTTCAGTCATGATCTTTATTCCTTCTTCCAGCCTCTTTCTTTTTGGATCTTTGCGGTTTTCTTTGCAATTTTTACTATCTCTATTATAATAGTAATTGTTTATAATCATGTAAAGGGCAATCCCGTTATTAAGAATATCTCTGAATAAGGGATTTGGCAAAACACCCGATACAAAGTACAATCTGCGAAAGCATACGCCGGAAATGCAGTGGAACGCTTGCAGGTTACGGAAAGGCATACATTTTTTATGAAATATTATCTTGCCCCCATGGAGGGACTGACCACTTATAATTTCCGCACTAACTGGAACCGCTGTTACGGCGGCATGGACAAATATTTTACCCCTTTTATCTCCAATCGGCACATGAACAGCAGAGAACGCAACGATGTGCTTCCGGAACATAATGTGGGCATGTACACCGTACCGCAGATCCTGACCAATAAGGCGGAGGAATTTCTGTCGCTGGCAGAGCAGCTGGCCGGATATGGCTACCATGAGGTCAACCTGAATCTGGGCTGTCCTTCCGGGACGGTGGTGGCAAGAAACCGCGGTGCCGGATTCTTAGGCACGCCCCGGGAACTGGAGGATTTTCTGGACGAAATTTTCGAAAAATGCCCGTTGGAAATTTCCATTAAAACCCGCATCGGCATGGAATATCCTGATGAATGGGCTCCGTTACTGAAAATATATCAAAAATTTCCCATGAAGGAACTGATCATTCATCCCAGGCTACAAAAGGAAGGCTACAAGGGGACACCCCATCTGGAGGCTTTCGCAGAGGCGGTGGAAGCCCTGCAATGTCCGCTGTGCTATAACGGGGATATTACCTCTCCGGAGACACTCGCGCACATCCTGGAAAAACTGCCCATGGTCGATACTGTCATGATCGGTCGGGGAATCTTGCAAAATCCGGGACTGTTACAGCAGTTGAAGGCTACTTCCACTGATTTCGATGGGGTGTCTCTGCAGTCTTCGGAAGATTGTCTGGATGTTTTGAAGGAATTCCACAATTCTCTCCTGGCGGGATATCAGGTGATCATGTCCGGCGATACCAATACTCTGTATAAAATGAAGGATCTCTGGACTTTCTTAAGCCGCAGCTTCGAATCTCCTGACAAATACGTAAAAAAGATCCGCAAAGCCACGGATATCAGTGACTATAAACTGGCAGTCAATGCGTTATTCCGGGAGTGCGCATTGAAGTCGGAGAATTCTTGATCCTGACATCATCCCATACCTTTATTCCCCGGTGTCGAACTGTTCTCCTTCGTTGGCGTCTTCCATGACGACCTCCGGCTCCGGGATGCCTGCATTTTCCACATAGCTGAAATGAATGACCGCCTGTGGCCAGTTGAGACTGATCCGGGCGGTCTTCTGCCGCTCCTCGCCTGCCTTGCGGATCAGTTCCGACAGTTCCTGAAAGACTTCTCTGGTCAGATAGCCTCCCCGCCACTGGAACGTCATGGCCCGGCCTTTTTTCGCCATCTGCTGTGCTCTTTTATATACTTCTTCCGTTTTCGTAAAGGAAAGTTTTTTCTCCTTGTAATAAAAATGATCGTTGTCCAGACAGCCGGGTGCCGGGGCGATCAACGGTTCATGATCCCGGAACACTGCTTTATCTCCCAGATTGAAATAGTCGTAGCGGATCTCTCCGGGTGCTTCCGCATTGCCCTGATGTTTTCCCAATGTATTGTCAAATGTGGCATCCAGATGGTAATACTGCCCGCCGATCCGCACAATATTCCAGGTGTGACGGTACTTGATCCCTTTCTCCGGATTGTTGCCGCAGATAGCGATTACACACCACACACCCAGCGCATCACAAAGCACCTTCACCGATTTGGCAATGCCCTCGCAGACACCCGCGCCCTGTCCCAGCGGTCCGATAATCTCATGGGAATAGGGCTTTTTCAACTTATCGTAGGTGATATTTTCGCAGATAAAGTCGTGAATGTACTTCTCTTTTTCCCACTCTGTGAACTTTGCGGCAGGTCTTGCCAGCTTTTCCACCCGGGACTGCATGGCTTTCTGATGTTCTCTGATCTTATTTTTCTCAAACAGATACTCCGGCACGAAGATGATGTTGGGGGAGTCCTGATAATATCTATACCGATAACTCACCACCCAGAAGATCTCCGGATGATCCAGCCGCAGTCGGAAAAATACGTCATACAATTCTTCCGCCGGGATCCGCGGCAGCTGGATCTCGTCTGCCAGCGCCAGCACTCCCTGCTGCATAGCGTGATAGGCGGCCTGCTGGGGCTTGTTCATTTTCTGATAGTAATATGGTTCCATGGTAGTTTCCTATTCTATTGTTTCATCTGTCTTATTTTTACATTTTAACAGAAGGTTTTTCTTTTGGGTGGATGTTTTTTTAAACTTTTTTAAAAAAAATTATTTCTTATGCAACTTTTCTGAAGACTGTACAGTCTAATCATCAGAGACCTGTAAAAAATGGTTTTATTACGAAAGGAGTTTTATTATGAAAAACAAATTTATCTGTGCACTTTTAACTACTGTGATGGTATTATCTTTTGCTGCCTGCGGCAGTCAGGGAAACGGAGCTGCTGCCTCTGCGGAAAGCACCGTAGCTTCCGAAAGCCAGGTTACAGAAAGCAATACAGAAGCCAATACTGAAACCGTATCCACCGAAAGTACCTCTACGGCGGAAGGAGCCTATGAAGACAACTTTGCAGTTCCCACAGAGGATGCTACCGCTTTCGCTAAAAAGATCCAGGATGCCGTAGCCGCTGAAGATCTGGATGCTCTCGCTGATCTGGTCAATTATCCGGTCTATGTTGCTCTGGGCGATGGCAGTGTGATCGAAACCAAGGAAGATCTGATTGCCTTAGGTGCAGACAAAATCTTCACCCCTGAGCTGAAAGATTCTATGGCTAATGCTGATCTGTCCGAATTAAGCCCCAGTATGGCAGGCTTCACCCTCTACAGCACCGGTGACGGTCCTAATATCACCTTCAATGTCCAGAACGGAGTACTCGGCATCAGCGGTATCAATTACTAATCATTCTCGTACAAATCGGGGGAGCCTTTCATCAGGCTCCCCTTACTCGTGTCGAAACAACCGTTGTCAACGGTACCATAGTGATGTCTATGTTCCCGTCTGTCTTACGTGTGATCAGCGTTGCTCCACGCTGGATATATTGCTTTGCGATGCCGGAATATCCCAGATAATCAATGGACATTCCGTAAGTCATGCGGATGCCTTTATAAGTCAGTGACAACGTATTCAGATGATCGTGTCCACAGAAGATCCATTTCAGCCAGCCGTTATCCACCGCTTTTTCGAAAAAATGAGGTGATCGGTTCGATATTCCGAAATACTCATTCTTTTCTCCGATACTACCGTGTTCATAACTCACACTGTGATCGCCTAATTTCATCTTCTCGTAGGCTTCCTTGAACTCCGCGGGCGGCATGTGGAAAAATGCCATAGCCGGTACTTTTCTCTCGTTCAATTTCTCCATACACCAGTCCGTCTGATCCTCATGGATGCAGTCGAAACCGCTGAAAAACCAGCCGTCGCCGTACATGTTAGAGTCCAGGTGGATGAGGGGCAGGAGAACTCTGCCTTCTCCATCGATCAGGTCCAGTACAAAATTTCCGACGCCGGCAATAGGGTTTTGAGGACTATGCTCATATCTTCCTTTGGTAAAAACAGCGTATTTTCCCGTTGCAAAAATCTCCGCCAGCTGCTCTTTATTGCATGCAGCCCCCATCTCACAGTCATGATTGCCGAAGACAAACGTATAGGGAATCTGAAAACCATCCAGAAACGCTAACAGCTTTTGCGCCTGTTTCCTATTATTCATCGTCCCGCTTTTGGGGAAAAACGGGAACACGGAATCCCCAGTCAGGACGATCAGATCCGGTCCCGTCCGGCGGACCAGCTCCGTCACCGCTGCCAGCGCCAGTCTGTCCTTTTTCCGGGAAAACATGCCGAAACCAAGGTGCAGGTCTGTCAGCTGCAATATTTTATAGTCTCTGTCCGTCGGGATGCAAAGAGAAAAAGTCTCTTCGTCCCGAATTTGAAAGTTTTTGGAGGTATACATAGGAATCTCTTTTCTGTCACATAATCTGTTTCACTATTGTATTTGAGGTTTTTCCTGAAATCAGCTCAACGGGATCAATGCACCGATTGCAGACAGCAGCGTAGACAGCACCATCAGCACCTGAAACGGCACTGTGCCGATCACGCCGCAGATAGGACTGCTGCCTGCCTTTTTTCTGGATTTTCCATAGGTCAGCACCAGCATGATGCTCACCAGTACCACAACGCCACTCATGATCCGGGTCAGAACGATAAAGCTGTTCACGCCAAACACGGCAAACAGAATGCAGGGAACTGTGGCGATCAGCCAGCTGATGCGGTTGCCGCTGCCGATCTGCTCATGAACCACATCGCGGAGGGCGAGAGTATTGCTCCAGAACGTGGTAAGTAAAGCAAACAGGGAAAATACGCCTGCCAGGATCATCGCCCAGGTACCGATACTCTCTCCCAACTGCATGTATGCCAGTTCTTTTTCCAGCGCTCCCTTGGTTCCCAGGAGAACCGTGCCCGTTACGATCAGGACAAACACTGAGGAAAGCCCAAAACCGATGAAAATGGAGCGGCGGATCTGTTTCGCGTTGCCATCCAGACCTTTCACCACCTGAATCACCGCCTGATTGGCCGAAGTGGCAAATACCACCATGCTGTACAGCGCCAGCAGATTATTCCAGTGGAACTGTGCCCGTTGCAAAGAATTCAGCGGATGCAGAAATGTGCCTACCGTCATCACTGCCACAATTCCCATGAGGACAATGACTGCGTACTTCTGCGCGATGCCTACTGCTTTCATACCGATAAACACCACAACTCCGGCAATCACGTAGTACAAAACCTGCGCCGCCACGAAAGACATTCCGAACCAGTTCACAAAAATCTGTGCTCCGCCGTTGATATTACCGCTGACACCGATCATGATTGCCAGCCCATAGACAATAAATACGCTCCAGCTGAAAATCTGCTTCATTTTCCCATGAAACAGCTCTCCTTCAAAACTTTTCACCAGCTGGACACCACCGTTATTGTAAGACAGCTCGGCAATGATCAGGTGCAGGATCACGTTCACACAATAGGCGATCAATACCATCCACACGACATCCAGCATGCTATTTTTCGTGGCAAGGTACGGAACGGCGATGATGCCGGTACCGATGCTGTTGCCGACGATCATGCTGATGGCTTCAAAGGTCGTGAGATGGGCTTCGGATTGGATAGGTTGGGACATAGGGAGGCCTCCTTTGTAAAAATACACTACTTTATTATGCAATATGATTCTTTCGATATTCATCCGCGTCTACCCTGATAGGTACAAGAATATCTGTTACTAGATGAGCAATGTTTATCTGCGAGGTTGCTTCTATTCCTTCCGCTCCGGCAGCATCCCCTTGATCTTCACTCCACTCAGATCCACATCCAGCACGATCTTCACCATCCAAAAGAACAGCAACAGTACCAGCATCGGGATTACGCAGGAAGTAATGATCATCACGGCAACCGCCTCGATAAAATGATTCAGGGAATTCTCCACCTTCTGTACCAGATCTTCGGTAGAAACCGTCACGTTTTCCACAACATTTGCCACTGAATCTTTAGCGCCGGAAATAGCGTCTTTTGCCCAGTCGAAAATGTTTGAGACAGAGCCGGAGTTATTGTTGTCCTTCTCCTGCACGTTACCTGTAACAGTTCCAGCTGCATCGGTTCCGGTTGTTTCCGTCGCATTAGTGTCATCCACCACGCCACTGTTTTCCAATATGTTCTGTGTGTTCCTGGCATCTTCAATGGTTGCTTCGATCTGGGCCTGATAGGTATCACCGATGAGGTCGGAGATTTTTACACTGGCGGGAACCACGAGGGAGATTGCCAAGCCGAACACCGCCAGCTTTGCTGCCAGTTTTCGCACGGTGGCATTTGCAAAGATCAGGTTGAGCATCCACAAGCCACAGGCAATCGGAATCAGGTAGGTAAATGCCACATAGCCGGTAATCGTCACAAGATATTTTTCCAGATAGATAGCGCAGAGGACCACCAGCAGGTATCCGCTGACATCTGCCATTTTCTCCGCGATGGGTGTTGCCGTGTCGCCCGGAAGCAAGGTGATCAGCGCCGAAGTCACCGTGGATGCCGCCGTCAGTTCCATGACAGTCTGTTTTTTCTCATCCAGAGAGGCAATGGTCTTCTGATGATTCTCTGGTGCGGAGACGTATTTTCCAATGAACGTTACCGATAAAATGGCAACCAGTAATAAGATCACTGCTATGATACATTTTTTATATTCAAAATTATTTTTCACGTTTGAACCTCCTTGTGTTCTATTTTTTCTCCGAATATTTTTTTAACAAATCAGCGTAAGTATTAACGGTTACATTATTTTACAGTCCTGATAATGTTCTCATTACCAGATCTACGTCTTTATTTTCCAATTCCTGAATAATATGTAGATATGTTTTCTGCGTAGTTGTCATACTTGCATGTCCCAGTCTTCTGGCTACACTGGCAATGGATACACCCGCAAATAAAAGTAGCGACGCATGCGTATGACGAAGACCATGAATAGAGATTACCGAGATTCCACACTCTTTACAGTGTCTGGCAAGCACATCATTTACTGTGGAATTATATATTTTTTCCTCTCCTACAAAAATAGGTTTATCCTCCGGTAAATTTTTAACCAGTTCTGAAAATTTCACTACTATTTGCCAGTCTATCTGTATTTTTCTTACGGATGATTTATTTTTAGTGGGCAGGAATCCTCCATCCCCCTTATAATCCCATGTCTTACTTACAGATAAGGTCTGCCTCGCAAAATCGAAATCCGCCGGTGTAATTGCCAGTGCTTCCGAAAATCGCATACCCGTTTTTGATACGAGAAGAATAAACCAATCCCAATTGGGCTCCTCCTTTATATCAAGATGTGCAATCAAAGTATGAAGTTCAAACTGGTTCAAATACTTAATTTTCTTTACTTTTGGTGTCTTTCCCTTGATGATTGCCTTTCTGGTAGGATCTCTTTCAATTAATCCCTCATCTACCGCATCAAGAATTGCCCCCTTCAGTTGATGATGAAAATCCAGGGTTGTTTGTCTCTCATGCTCTTTTGCATAATCATTTAAAAGCTGTTGATAGGCATTTCTTGTTAATTCTGAAACTTTCAACTCTGGAACAAGCTTCTCCAACCACTTATGTGTCATCTGATATTTTGCCAAAGTTGCTTCCCTGATAGCATCTCTTTTGTACACTTCAATCCATTGTTTATAATATTCGCAAAACAGTTCTGTACTGTTCATATCATTAAGCATAAGCTGCCTCCATTTCTTATACTACTTACGCTGATATGAACAGTACAGAATATTAATTGTTTAGTAAGGGGGTTACCTCCTCATCCAAAGTCTTTTTTAAGTCTGCGATTAACATTGTATAATATTTAAACTTAGGAATTGCCTGCTCCTGCGCAGCCTTGTAACGAGGAAAATCGGCTGTTACTTTAATAGCATTCTCATTTGGAATCTCTCCGTTGCGATAATGCGTTGCTGCGTACATAACATCATCTTTTGAAACACACCATGTAATACAAAATTCAGATACTACTTTTTCTATACAGTTATGCTTCATATTTTCTATGACATTACGAATAGATTTCCCTTTATATCTGTCTTCGTCCACTTCAATATCACATACCAAGTCAGACATAAGTGCTGCTACCCTAGGATTCTCTTTGCTCAAATCCCCTATATATTGCTTCACTTCCTCAATTTGCTTCTGACGCTGTTCAGGCGCAACTTCTTCATCGTCACTGGGTGTTACAATATTCTGAATCAAATTTATAATATACTCATAGTCAATCTTGGTATGACTATATGCCATAAGCTCATAATCCATATTAATCGTCGGTTCTTCGTCACCACCTTGAGGATCATCAGGTTTCGGCTGTACCTCTTCTTTTACGTTCAAATAATGTGCCACATAATCTTCATATTCGTCTTGTGTTATACCATATTCTTCTAACATGCTGTCATCATACTGTGTAAAGGATTTCAACTGTGCAAACAGCTTGTCAAAATTCTGGAACATCTTTATAAATACAATCTTTTCTTTCCTTGACATTCCAGGAATCTCTTCCGGAGTCTCTGCCGCAACTCTAAGTGCCTTCAACGCTTTACGAAATGCCGGTTCTATTTCATCCCACTCTGCCACTAATGCCGATTCCGTACTTCCTGCAGAATAGAGTTTTACTGCATTATCTACACTTTCCTTAAACAGCTTTGGTGCCTGAAATGTAACAATTTGACCATACGTCTTATTTTTATCATAGATACGATTGGTTCTGGAAAAAGCCTGAATCAAATCATGTAGGCCCATAGGCTGCCTATCAATAAATATAGTAGACATACAAGGTGCATCAAAACCTGTTAATAATCTGTCTACAACAATTACCAGATCCAATTGTTCATTTCTACTCTGAAATTTTGGATCCTTTCTTGCCAAACGCTTATTTAAATTTCCATTATAACCTTGTATTTGAGCAAGTTCGTATTTCGTACCAAACATTTCATTATAATCATCTAAAGATTCCTGCATCTTCTGCTGGTTCACGTGAGAACCTTCTTCATTTTCCGTAACGGAATACGTTATTGCAAATTTGGGGAAATCCGGCAAAATCTGCTTTATTCTTTCATCTATCTGTAATTCTGTTTCTCCATTTTTTACCCTTTTGAGCAAATCATAATATTTCTGTGCCATCTGAATAGAACTGGTTGTTAATAGTCCTTCATATGTTTTACCTTTTCCATTTTGGAATCCTAATTTGAGATATGATTTATTTAAAATCACATCTAGCACACTGAGCATATGCGCTTCACTTTCATATATGCTACTATCAGTCTCATCTGCCATATTTTTCGGTCCATTATGTTCTACCTGAAATCCCAATACCGCATTATCATGGATTGCATTCTGAATCGTATATTTATGTAACTGTTTTCCATATAATTCTTCGGTGGTACGTGGCAAATCTCCCATTTGAGGATATGCATTTTCTGCGAATCTTGGTGTCCCGGTAAATCCATACCATAATGAATTTCTAAAAAATCTTTCTAACTCTCTTTTCGTTCCGGGCGTCACCGCTCTGTGACACTCATCTACAACAAATGCAATTTTGAGATTTTTTATTTTATTATATTCTGACGATCCTTCCTCCAATTTTTTCGTAATAAGTCTCTGTAATTTTTGAATTGTTGTCACAATTACCTGACGATCATCCGATTTTAATTTTCTTTTCAAATCGAAAACATTGTCCGTTTCATCCACATCAATAATGTCATTATTCGCATATGCCTGAAATGCCATTGTGGTCTGTGTATCTAAATCTTTTCGATCAATCAGGAAAATAGTTTTATCAATCGTCGGAATATCCATCAACAAATTTCTGGTTGCTTTATAAGATGTCAAAGTTTTTCCCGAGCCTGTTGTATGCCATACATAACCGGACTGTCCTGTTTTGGACGCATCACGAATAGCCTCTATTGCGTGTATCTGATAGGGACGGAGCAAAATCAGTCGCTTGGCATCTTCATCCAAGACTGTATATCTTGCTATCATCTCATGTGCTTCCGGGATTCGGAGTACACTCTTGGCAAAATCAAGATAATCTGAAACAGGATTATTCTCTCTATCCAGCCATCCACTAATGAATTTGGGATTCAGATCTGCATCACTTGCTGCGGAGAAATATTTCGTATCCACGCCATTGCTGATAACAAACATTTGCACAGCTGAAAAAATACCTGTAAATTTGCCTTCACCAATGTACTTTTTAATCTGCCAAAATCCATCCATGTAAGAGTGTTGCTTGTTCTTTAGCTCTATATGTATCAGAGGCAGACCGTTGATCATAAGGGTGACATCAAATCTTCTGTTTTGCCTGCTATCCTCATCAGCTAATGCTCTATACTGATTAATCACCTCATAAACACTACTACCGCCAGCAATATGCTCATGATTCATTACAACCAAATGGAGTCTCTCAGTATCTCGCTGTACATGGACCATAACCTTTCCATTTTCACCAACCAGCCATTCTCCTGCTTTATAGAATGAAGAAAACTGTAACTGATTTTTCACCTGTTCAAATTCAGAATCCGACAAATGTTCTCCATTTAATCTCTCTTTATTATTCTGTTCCAGAATATATTTAAAATTATTCCAGAGATCTTCCTCTGTTTTTAAATCATTCCGGTAAATCCATTGTGAATCCCCATAAATCAACTGTTCAATAAGTTTTTGTTCTATTACTGCTTCTAATTCCGCCATAGTAGCCTCCCAACACAATTAACTTGGATTTTTCAACGTGTACTTTTACCACATATATCTTATCTGATGCCTTAATTTATATAGGCAATTTCTATTTTAGTATACCATATCTTACTACTTTTTTGTTTATTCTATATTATAATTTGGCTTACGATTGTTTGCATCGTTTTATGGTGATTTTAATGTGCTGGTATACTTGCGATGGTGAAGAGTGATGAGCCTTTCAAGATCCTCAAAATACTTTCCAATTTTCTTCTGTTCCTCAATATCTTGTGGTATCGTCAGGTCCGTTTCAAAGAAATCTGCTGGTGCAATATTCAAAAGTCCATGATTTCTCGCTCCTTCTGCTGCAATCTCATGAATACCTTTATGCCATAAATTTGTACTGTAGTACGATACCAGAAAATCAGAATCTACAGGATTATTTTCTTTTATTCCAAATACGATATAAAGTGTTGATAATACGCCATTTTCATAACGATCCAACCTTTTAACAGCTCCCCAAGGAGCATCTGTTGAAGTGCTTTTATTATATGCGAACTCTCCATTCTCAATCAGATAGTAACCACTGACATCTTTACTTGCTACTCTCTTATCAAAGAATTCATTCTGATCCATGAGTCCATATTGAGCGGATATTGTAAGCGGTAACTCTGAGACTAAATCTTGATTTTTCCTTGTTACACGATCGACCAAATCCCCCAACTTACGCTGTTCCCAATCGTTATGCAGTAACTTGAGTAAAAGATGACACTTACACTGGTGAAGAGTGATGAGGTTGTCAAGAGACTGAAAATAATCGCCAATCTTTCCCTGTTCTTCCACAGATTTAGGATAAACAATGTCTGTATCCTGCATAGCAGATTTTGAAATTGATGTAACCTTGATTCCCTGCATCAAAGGTATCAACTGATTATGATAAACATTGGAATTTAGATAATATCCCAAATACCCAGAAGCAAATTTTTCTATCGGTCTGTATGGAATAGTATGTAGTCCAGACAACACAACTTCATCATTCAATCCGACTATTTCACTGCATTTTCCAACAGTTGAGTCCTCAGCTGTATCAGCAACAATTACATCTCCATTTTTCAAAAATGATGATTTATATTTTGATAACACGCTCTCATCTGAAATCATTGGAAGCTTCTCTTTGCTTATATCCAAGACCTCTCCAAACTTAATCAGTACATCACCATAGTGAACATTCTTTGCAACTCCTGCCTCATTCGATAAGTCAGCTCTAGAAAGTGTATTATTCTGCAGGCCAATTAGTATATCTCCCAACTTACGCTGTTCCCAAACAAGTGTAACTTTTTCTAAAAATAAATATTTTTTCGCTGGTGAAGAGTGATGAGGTGATCAAGGCTGGTGAAATAATCTACTATTTTGTCTTGTTCCACCTTATTTGGAAAGGGAACGATTAAATTTCTTATCTCCTCATTGTGGATATGAACTACCGATTTTCCTTGTGCTTTTTTTGCCAATTCCCGTTGCGAATTTCCATTAGAAATAGATATTGCCATAAAAGCAGAATTGATATCCTTATTCGGCATCACAACATTTAAGTCTCCACCGAGCAATATCCCTGATTTATCAACAGTTGCGGCTCTTGCAATATCTTCTGCTGTTTCACCTGACGCTGGTACAATAACTTCTCTACCTTTACTGTATACAGAACCTTCTTTTGCTTCTACATAAGTATCTACATCAGAGATGCTGGTTTCATATTTCGTATATAATCTTCCGTACAAAATAATTGGTGTTCCCACCTCTATTAAATCACCCTTAGAATATCCATTACCTTTACTAAATTCGGCTACATCATCTAACTTACGCTGTTCCCAAACAGACCCTGTTTATTTGAGTATAATGAAAATAATGTTTGTTTTTTGATATATTATATTCTAATTATAGTCTACAAAAATCATATGATCTTTATTTATAATTTTGAAGCTTACGATGTGTATCATCGCAAGCCCCAAATTATACTATTCCTAAAATTATTTTTTCTACTAAATGACTGCTTATAAAATTTTACAATATTTTTTGTTTTTTACTTATACAAACATTTTCTGAAGCATAAATTTCTTCATACTTTGTAATTGTTCACACTCATGCTGGTGAAGAGTGATGAGGTTGTCAAGGTTGGAAAAGTATTCTCCAATTTTCTGTTGTTCTTCCTCTGATGGAATCATAAACTCCATTTTTGAAAACATATAACCAGTTATCTGGTTAATAGTCGCTCCCATATTCTTTGCAATCTCATTCTCAAATGCCGCTGTATCAAGTAATGCATTTATAAAAGAAGAATGTTCAGAACGAATTCCACTCATAAACGCTCCAATTACTGTATTTGGCATGGAAGCCTTTATTTGCGCGTGTTTCCCAATGAGTGCACGAGAACCGTTCCTTACAACAACGATAATATCCCCTTCTTGCACATTCTCGGATGTAGCAACTTTATCACTCACATACACATTATCAGCATCTACAACTGCTCCATTTTTGACATTAGAAGATCTTAACACCAATGTTCCTGTTTCTTGAACATCGTCTGGCGTATAGGTCAAACCATTAAAAAATGAAACAAATTCAGGAAGCTTACGCTGTTCCCAAGCATCAGTAAAACCTGCAAATCGAATTTCTGGAACGGTCTGTCCATTTTGTGGAAACATTTTTTGTAACATATATTTTTTTAGTTTTTTTATTTCTTCACACTTTCGCTGGTGAAGAGTGATGAGGTGATCCAAATCATCAAAATAAGATGCTAATTTTCTCTGTTCATCTTCACATGGGAATTTCATTTTATATTCTAGCATATCATTTAATTTTAAAACTCTGTTTCTTCCCGCTCCGCCTGGTGAAGATAATTCTAAATGATGTTTAAAATTTTCATCCAGAATTAAATATTTGAAAAACATCGGAATCATTCCATTTTCGAAAGAATATTGCGGAAACCTATGTGAAACAAGCTTTCCAGCATCACTCTCATCTGTAATGGCAACTGCATGTTCCCAGCCGAATGTGATATTTACAATAAAATTATTCGCAGCCACTCGAAACATTTTAGCTGTTTCAAGTTCTTTACCTTTTTCTACATAACTATGAAATGTCCCCTTTGCATGACTTCTAATTCCAAGACGCATATACCCATCTGTCGGTGTGTCTATCGGATCCTCATATTTCTCAACCAAATCTCCAAACTTACGCTGTTCCCAATCGTCTGTGTATCCTTTAAATCTAATTTTAGGTTTTGCCATGTCCATCACCCCTCCATCTTTCTAATTAACTCATTCAAAGCAAACATGACATCTTCATCCGGTGACGTCAATTCTTTCATAAGTAATAAAAAGTCTCCTTGTGCCTGTTCCAGTTCCTTGTCCGTGTTTGTCATACTTACCAAAAGTTCATTTAAATCAATCTCTTCTTCCTTCTCAAAATTATCTACATATCGAGGAATATTCAGATTGAAATCATTTCGTTCAATATCTTCAAAACTTGCAAGGTATGCTTCTTTATCTACTGTTACTCTTTCGTTATAAAGTTTCATAACTGAATCAATATGTCCATCAGTCATGGCATTCTGTTTTTTACCTTTTTCGAACTTTTGTGAAGCGTCAATGAAGAGAACATCTCGACCTTCTCTGTGTTTTTTCAAAACCACAATACATGTAGGAATTGATGTATTGTAGAAAAGGTTTGCCGGCAATCCAATAACCGCATAAATATTACCGGAACGAAGTAATTTTTCTCTTATCTTACCTTCTGCCGCACCACGGAAAAGTACACCATGTGGTAACACAATTGCCATTGTTCCATTACTTTTCAGATGATACAAGCCATGCAGTAAAAAGGCATAATCGGCTTTTGACTTGGGTGCAAGTACACCATAATCGCTAAATCTCTCATCCTGTAAAAATCCTGCAGCAGCACTCCATTTTGCAGAATACGGTGGATTCATCAACACCATATTGAAATCCGTTTCTTCGCCAGTCGGCCAGTCTCCGTCAAGAGTGTCACCATTTCGAAGAACTTGATTTTCCGGTACTATTCCGTGCAAAAACATATTCATTCTAGCCAGGTTATATGTTGAAGTATTCAGTTCCTGTCCATAATATTTAATATAATTAGGCTCTTTCGCATATTTTTTTGCATTTAACAGAAGAGAACCCGATCCCATGCAAGGATCATATACAGATAATCCTTTTCTATCTTCCTGTCCTGCAATCGCTATTCTTGTCAAGATCTTTGATACTGCCTGCGGCGTATAGAACTCTCCCGCTTTCTTTCCTGTTTCCGATGCGAACTGACCGATAAGGTACTCGTAAGCATTTCCTAAAATCTCTGCATCTGAATTCAATAAATCTGCTTTATCAATTTCCTTAATCAAATTTGAAATAGTATCACTCTGTTTTTGATCTCCTGTCCCCAAACGATTAGAATATAAGTCAATATCCGTAAATAAATCTGCAAATAACGGGTCGCTTTGTTCAATATTATTAAAGGCTTTCTGCAACTGCTCTCGATTAAATGAGTTGTTCCTTGCCGCATCAGCAAAACATGTATATGTAAGTTCCGGTTCAATTACGTAATGACATTCTGACTTGATTTGTTCTTTTAATTCTTCTGCGCTGCTATCTTCCAGAGCTTCTTTGTATGCCTCTAAAGCAACCTTTAAGTTCTCCGGCTTTTCGTCATAGATCAAATCATACACCTTGATTAAAAACGAATCCGAAAGATACTTATAAAAAACAATTCCTAATAAGTAGTCCTTATACTCATTAGCATCCATTTTAGAACGAAGAATATCCGCTCCACTCCATAACACACTGATTAAATCCTTACTGTTTTCTAACTCTGCCATTTTTTTCTCCTTTTATTTATTCTTCAACATATTTTTTAACATAATCTATATTATAAAGCGGAATATTCGTCATCCATTCCTGCTCTCTGTAATCCGACATTGACGTCCGGATCGCATATTTCGGATGATATTTTTCGCAGAACATCTTCAGGCTCTTCGCTCTGAGGTTTTCCTCCGCTTTTACCTCTATAGGAATTACTGAAGTTTTCCCCTGCACCATGAAATCAATCTCTCCGGAAGAGTTTTCCGTGCTGTAATAATAGGGGATCACTCCCACTTCAGAGATCAACTGTTGGAGCACATACTGTTCTGTCAATGCTCCCTTAAATTCTGTAAATATCCGGTTTCCGTCGATAATCACCCTGGCATCCAGATCCGTCATGGCAATCAGCAATCCGATATCCAGCAGGTATATTTTAAATGCATCCAGATTCAGATAAGCTTTTAATGGTAACGCCGGTTTGCTCACACGATTTACTTTATGGATCAGTCCGCAATCCAAAAGCCACTGGATTGCCAGTTCAAAATCTTTTGCCCTGGCGCCCTCTCTCACCTGTCCGTAGATATATTTTTTATTTTCTTTTGCCAGCTGCATCGGAATGGAATCCCACACCAGGTTCAATCGAGGAACCAGAGAATTCTCCGCATGCTTGGAAAAATCCTGGCGGTAATAATTCAGCAGATCTTTCTGAATCTCTCTGACCCGCCCAAAATCTTTATCATTCACATAGGACTGGACCACTTCCGGCATACCACCGACATAATAGTACTCTCTCAGACGATCCTTGTATTTGGAAGCGAAGGTAGTGATCATCTGCGTATCCCCGGACTGCAGAAGTTCTGCAAATCGTTCTTCTCCCAAGGCGCACAAAAATTCCTGAAAATTAAGCGGATACAGATCCATGAAATCTACCTTGCCTACCGGGAAAGAGGTGCCCTTGTGCATCGCCACTCCCAGCAGGGAGCCGGCAGCTACAATGGCATATTCCGGAGCATTTTCGCAAAAATACTTTAAAGAGGATAGTGCCTTCGGTACTTCCTGGATTTCATCAAAAATAAGTAAGGTATCTTCACTTTTGACCGAAACACCTGTCTCCACGCTGATTGCCAGAAGAATCCTTTCTACATTGATCTCTCCATCAAACACCTGTTGCATACGAGGATTACTGTCAAAATTGACATACGCTGTTTTCTCAAAACAGCTTGCTCCGAATTCCTTCATAAGCCAGGTCTTTCCTACCTGCCTGGCTCCGCGAATGATCAACGGCTTCCGGTTCTTTTTTTCTTTCCATTCTTTTAATCGTTCCAATGCAAACCGTCGCATCTCTGCCTCCCTTGTACTATTCACAATAGTTATCTATTTCTACTCTATCTCAGTAAAATTGCCTTGTCAACAGAAATAAGTCCTTAAAACTGTATATGTGATACACTTTTAAGGACTTATTTCTGTAATTTATTACACTTTTCAGGACGTTACTTCAAAAACCGCCGCAACAGCTTCTCTTTTTTCTCATCATATCTTTGGTAGCGTATCGGCAGATCCATCCATGTCTTTTTGTCCACGATACTCCGATAATGGCTGAAGGTCTCGAATCCGGTGCGGCCGTGATACCCACCCATACCGCTCTCACCCACGCCGCCGAAGGGCATGGCGCTGGTGGCGAGATGAATGATGGTGTCGTTGATGCAGCCGCCGCCAAAATGACAGTGATCCAGGATCCGTCTCTGGGCTTTTTTATCTTCACTGAAGAAATACAATGCCAGCGGATGAGGATGTTCCTCCACACAGCGGATCGCCCAATCCACAAAATCTCCCGCGGCAGCATGGGTTCCGGAAACCTCCCCGCTAAAATCATTTTGTGTAATGCTTTTCTCTGTATCATACGCATTATAAGTCACCACCGGCAGGATCGGTCCAAAGATTTCTTCTCCCATCACGGCATCCGACCAGTCCACATCCATCATCACCGTAGGCGCAATGCGCAACGTCTTCTCGTCATACTGTCCGCCGCAGACGATTTTTTCCGCATCCAGCAATCCCAACAGTCTGTGAAAATGCTTCTCGTTAATGATTTTCCCATAATCTGGATTCTGCAGGGGATCTGCTCCAAACTGCCTCGCGATCTCCTCCCGGATAGCTTCCACCAATCGGTCGCGGATCCCGACATCACACAACACATAATCCGGTGCCACACAGGTCTGTCCGCAGTTTAGATATTTTCCGAATACGATCCTCCTCGCCGCCAGCGGAAGCTTCGCCGTAGCATCCACGATACAGGGACTTTTCCCGCCCAGCTCCAGCGTCACCGGGGTCAAATATTCCGCAGCGCTTCTAAGCACCTCCCGTCCCACGGTCTTGCCTCCGGTGAAAAATATCATATCAAACCGCTGCTGTAACAATGCCTGATTCTCTGCTCTGCCGCCGGTGATCACCGCCACATATTTCGCCTGGAAGCATTCTTCCAAAATCATTTTTAGCACTGCTGCCGTCGCCGGAGCATAGGCACTGGGTTTTACCACTGCGGTATTCCCTGCGGCAATCGCATCGATCAACGGATCCAGCGTCAATAGCACCGGATAATTCCATGGACTCATGATCAGCACGGTGCCATAGGGTGACGGAGACCGGAAGCTCCTCGCCGCGAACTGCGATAACGGTGTCGGCACTCTCTTTTCCCGCATCAGTCCCCGCAGGTGCTTCTGCATCCAGGTCAGCTCCGAGAGCGTCAGCCCGATCTCGCACATGTAACTCTCCATCCGGCTTTTCCCCAGATCCTGTTGCAGTGCAGCGTTCAATTCTGTTTCATGGCACTGCAGGGACGCCTTTAACTTTCCCAGCTGTTCTGCCCGGAATTCCCGGGAAAGCGTGGCTCCCGTAGCAAAATATTCTCTTTGTCTGCGTAATATCGTCCGGATCTCCTGCTCTGTCATAAGTGCCTCCTATCTGCTCTTCTATTCTTTAATACTATCCATTTTTCTGCCATAACGCAACCTCTCCACGATCATTCCGTCCAAAAAACGGCGGAGCTTTTCACTCCGCCGCCCGCCTATTTTTATTTACTTTATTTCCATGCAAAATTTACCATTCCGTACACATAGATGAACAGCACTGCCGCCGGCACAAAATATTTAAACACCGGTTTCATCCACGGCTGGACCTTTAAGCCCTTGCCGGCATTTGCTTCCTCCAGGAATTTGTCCCAGCCCCAGCCGACCTTATAACAACAAAATACTGCCAACAGGATCGAACCTATGGGCATGATGTTATTCGACACCAGGAAATCCCAGAAATCGAGCCAGGTCGTCCCTGCTGCAAACGGCTGAAAATGAAATACACTGAAGCCCAGTGCTGTCGTCAGAGCCAACAGGAAACATCCGACACCACACGCTACACATCCTGCCGGTCTGGACCATCCGGTCAGTTCCCGAACCATGGCCAGAATATTTTCACATACACCTAACACTGTGGACATGGCTGCGAACACCATGAACAGGAAAAATAAGGTTCCCCACCATCTGCCGCCTGCCATGTGGTTAAATACAGTTGCCATAGTATCGAACAGAAGACTGGGACCCGCCGTCACTTCCACATCATAAGTGAAACATGCCGGAAATATAATAATACCGGCGATCACTGCCACCAGTGTATCCAGGATAATAATATGGATAGACTCTCCCATGAGAGAACGATCCTTGCCGATATAGCTTCCGAAGATCGCCATACCGCCCATTCCCACGGACAAGGTGAAAAATGCCTGATTCATGGCACCCACCACCACGGAACCGGTGATTTTAGAGAAATGCGGGATCAGATAGAAGCTTAAGCCCTCTCCTGCTCCCGGAAGTGTAAAGCTGTGCACCGCCAGCACCAGCATCAGCACGATCAATGCTGACATCATATATTTGGTAATACGTTCCAGCCCACCCTGCAGATGGAAGCTTAAAATGACAAAAGCGATCAGCAGGGTGACTAACAGATATGTCACATTCACCGAGGGCGTCGTGATCATTTTTTCAAAACCAAAATCCTGATTCTGCCCTGTCAGAAATTTTACAAAATAATAGAGGATCCATCCGGACACCACCGCATAAAAAGCGATCAGTGCAATGTTGCCGATGAGGCAGACGATGCCCCACAGATTCCATTTTCCCCTGCCGCCGGATAATTTCCGGTACATATAAAGCGGACTCGTCTGCGCTGCGCGTCCCACGGAAAACTCCATGATCATAGCAGGCAGGCCCAGCACGATCAGGCAGATCACATAGATCAGCATAAAGCTGCCTCCACCATTCTGTCCGCACATCCAGGGGAACTTCCACACATTTCCGCAGCCAATGGCACACCCTGCCGACAGCATGATAAATCCCAAACGGCTTCCCAGTCTTTCTCTGTTTTCCATACCTCTGATCCTTCCCAATACTTTTTTATTTTAAACGCCGGATACGGCATATAGTTTTGCTGTTTTCCTATATTTTTCGCCGTCTTTTCTCATTGACAGCCCTATTTTCTCATTATATAATTTTCTTAAATATTTGAAAAACAAATTATTTGCATTGCATTGATCGAAGAATTGAATTTACAATTTAGAAAGAGTATCTACCCTATGGATGTCAAAAATCTGGAAACCTTTGTTATGGTGAACGAACTGAAGAGCTTTACGCTGGCGGCCGGACGTCTGGGTTATACCCAGTCCACCGTATCCTTTCAGATCAAACAATTGGAAAAGGAGCTGTCCATCCCTCTGTTTGAACGGATCGGGCATACCGTAACCTTGACCAATGAGGGGGAGAAGCTGCTGCCCCTGGCCCAGCAGATCCTGCGTCTCGCCGCCGAAGCCACCCACATCAGCGGTAATACCGCCCCGGAGGGTCTGGTGCGGATCGCCATTGCAGAGTCCCTGGCCAGCTGGGAATTTCACAGCCGTTTTAAAGATTTTCATGAAAAATATCCCGGAATCCGGTTGAAGATCATCGCTACCAGCACCGATGAAATGTTCCAGATGCTGGGACAGAATCAGGTGGACATTGTATACACGTTGGACCGCCGTATTTTTAATCACAATTATGTGACTGTTTTCGAAGCTCCGGTGGATATTCACTTCGTCACCGGTGCCGGTCACCCCTTAGCCGGACAGACTCAGGTCACCCTGGAACAGATTCTGGAATATCCGCTGATCCTGACAGAGAAAAACATGAGTTACCGGGCTGCTCTGGATGATCTGCTCTCCCAAAACGGTAGGGAGACCATGCCTATCATGGAGGTGGGCGATACCCAGCTGATCCGCAATCTTCTGTGTCAGGGTCTCGGCATCTCCTATCTGCCGGAGTTCGTTGTAGCGGAAGATCTGACAAAAGGAAATCTCGTCAGTCTCCCCATGACAGAGATTCATCCGGATATCTGGCGACAGCTTTTATATCATAGGAACAAATGGATCTCACCGGAATTGAAATGCGTAATAAAATACCTGCAGGAGGAATAATCCCCTGCAGGTTTTCTATTTGTCATCTTATCATCTGAAATTTCTAGAATCCTATCAGCAAGCCGATACTATGTACCAGGAAGGCTGCCACCCATGCCACGAAACACTGCCAGAGTACCACGGCAATGGCCCATTTTCCACCCAGTTCTCTGCGGACAGAAGCGATGGCGGCCACACAGGGAGTATACAGCAGACTGAATACCAGTAACGACGCGGCTGCCAACGGGGTAAGTACCGTGGCAATGCTGCTGCCGAACAATACTTCCAGGGTTGCTACCACACTTTCTTTTGCCATGAATCCACTGATCAGAGAGGTACAGATCCGCCAGTCACCCAGGCCGAGCGGTCGAAACAGCGGTACCAGCAGACCGGATACCATAGCCAGCATACTGTTTGCCGAATCCTCAACGAGATTCAGTTTCAGGTCAAAGCTCTGCAGGAACCATACCACGATGGTGGCAATGAAGATCACAGTGAATGCTTTCTGTAAAAAGTCTTTTGCCTTTTCCCACAACAGCTGCCCTACATTTTTGGCTCCCGGCAGACGGTAGTTCGGCAGTTCCATTACAAAGGGCACCGGTTCTCCCTGGAACAACGTGCCCCGGTATAAAAATGCTACCAGAATTCCCATCAGGATACCAAACAGATACAATGCCGACATGATCAGTCCGCCTTTTCCCGGGAAAAATACGCTCACGAAGAACGAATAAATCGGTAATTTTGCGGAGCAGCTCATAAACGGTGTCAACAGGATCGTCATCTTACGGTCTCTCTCACTGGTCAGTGTTCTCGTGGCCATGACCGCCGGGACCGTACATCCGAACCCGATCAGCATCGGCACAATGCTTCGTCCGGACAGACCGATCTTTCGAAGCAGCTTATCCATAACGAACGCCACACGGGCAATATAGCCGCTGTCCTCCATCAGAGACAGGAAGAAAAACAGAGTGACCACGATGGGCAGGAAGCTCAGTACACTGCCCACCCCGGTAAAAATACCGTCGATCACAAGACTTTGTACTGCACTGTTGACATGGGCCGCTGTCATAGCTGCATCCGCAAGTTCTGTCAGTCTGCCGATTCCCAGTTCCAAAAGCCCTTGCAGCCAGGCTCCGATCACATTAAATGTCAAATAAAACACCAATATCATGATCACAATAAAACAAGGGATTGCCGTATATTTTCCGGTAAGGATCCGATCGATCTTCTCACTGCGAATCCGTTCCTTACTTTCTTTGGGTTTTACTACTGTCTGTTCACATAATCTCTCGATAAAATCAAACCGCATGTCCGCGATAGCCGCACTCCGGTCCACACCACGCTCTGTCTCCATCTGACAGACAATATGCTCCAGCATTTCTTTTTCATTTTCATCCAGCTGCAACTTCTCCAGGATCAGGTGGTCTCCTTCAATGGCTTTGTTGGCTGCAAAACGCAGGGGCAGCTTCGCAGTCTCCGCATGATCCTCGATCAGATGGCATACCGCATGGATGCAGCGGTGTACGGAACCGTCATGATCGTTTTTATCGCAGAAATCCTGCCGCAGCGGCCGTTCCTGATATTTTGCCACATGGACTGCATGACGGATCAGTTCATCCACGCCTTCGTTTTTCGCAGCGGAAATGGGGATTACGGGTACTCCCAGGAACGCTTCCATGGCGTTCACATCGATGGAGCCGTGATTGCCGGTGACTTCATCCATCATGTTCAGGGCTACGACCATGGGAATGTTCATTTCCAACAACTGCATGGTCAGATACAGATTACGCTCGATATTCGTCGCATCCACGATATTGATGATAGCTCTGGGTTTCTCATACAGGATAAAATTACGGGATACGATCTCTTCACTGCTGTAAGGGGACATGGAATAAATACCTGGCAGGTCTGTCACCAAGGTATCCGGATACCCTTTGATGGAACCGTCCTTACGGTCTACGGTAACTCCGGGGAAATTTCCCACATGCTGATTCGAGCCGGTGAGCTGATTGAACAGTGTAGTCTTGCCGCAGTTCTGATTTCCCGCCAGTGCGAACGTTAGTGTCGTTCCCTCCGGCAGAGGATTCTCGTCTTTTTTCGAATGGTATTTTCCATCCTCACCTAAACCCGGGTGCTCCGCATCCGTCACCCGATCCAGCCCCTTATGTTCTCTTGTTCTCTTCGATATGGGTGCGATCTCGATCTGATCCGCTTCCGCCAGCCGTAACGTAAGTTCATAGCCGTGCACCTGCAATTCCATGGGATCCCCCATCGGAGCAAGCTTTACCACCGTCACCTCTGCTCCCGGGATCATACCCATATCCAGGAAATGCTGTCTGAGTTCTCCGGAACCACCGACGGTTTCGATCACGGCGCTTTTACCGATTTCCAATTCTTTCAGTGTCATAACACTTCTGTATCCTTTCGTATCTCAACATCTTAATGTTCTGTGCTGTAACAGAAGTATTATAGCGCATTTGGTATTGAAAATCAGTATCAATTTGCATTTTTTATTTCCATGATTTTTTTCAAAAAAATTTTCAAAAATGGAATAAAAATGTAGAAAAAATTGACGAAAGCAGTTAAACTTAAAACAGCATCAATAAAAATAGGGAGGGAACTTATGAATATGAATATAAAAGAAAATAATAAATATCGTTATACGAATACCGCGGAACGCAATATCAGAATGAACCGGTTCTATATTATCGCTACTTCGCTTTTGGCGATCGTGTTCCTGTTTTATCTGTGGTTAAAACTGGCAAATCACAACATTGCACCCATTGTTACATACGCAAATACCATTCTGATCGCCGTTTTCTGTGTGGTAAATGTCGTGACACACCTTCGAAATAAGGCGACACGACTATTAAAAGTCTTCGCTACCATCGAGATCGGCATTGAGTATCTGTTAGTCGGTTTACAGACAGATGCAAGTTTCATTCACTATGCGCTGATCGCCATTTTCATATTACAGATTCCTTATTATGAGAAAAAATCTCTGAAGAAAACCGCTGTGGGATTATTCGTGCTCTACCTGATCGTCATGATCGTTCAGGCTACGAAGGGAATCTACGGTCAGAATGTGAATGCCGTCTGCTCTACCCTGCTGGTATTCCTGATTGGAATCATTATTTTGGAAACCGGTAAGATTGCTATATTATTTAACAATGATGCCATCGGTTCTTCCCGGGAAGAACATAACCGTGTAAAAGAAGTACTGGATAATGTTCTGGACGTATCCAAGACCGTACATCAGGAAACCACCAAAACCACAGATCTTATGGACCAGCTGGTACAAACTACGGAATCTGTAGCCAACAGTATGCAGGAGATTTCCTCTGCCACCAATATGACTGCCACCAGCATCGAAGAGCAGAGCCAGATGACCGGTACGATTCAGAATGCTATCGAGCAGACCAGTCATATCTCCGAGCAAATGGTTCAGATTGCTGAGGATTCTAACGAAAGCATCCGTAAGAACATGGCTGCTATGGAATCCTTAAAACAGCAGTCCGCCATGATCAAGGATACCAACCATTCCGTCACTGACGCCATGGCAAAATTACAGGAAAAGACAAAAGAGGTGGAAACTATCGCCGGAAGCATCATGGCAATCTCCGGTCAGACAAATCTTTTAGCCCTGAACGCTTCCATCGAAAGTGCCCGTGCCGGTGAAGCCGGACGTGGTTTCGCCGTTGTAGCACAGCAGATCCGTCAGCTCGCAGAGCAGACCAAGAGTTTTACTGAAGAGATCACCAAGATTACCAACGAGCTGAATGTCAATGCCAACATGGTAGTCAACACTATCAACGGTTCCATTGAAGCTACCGAACAGCAGGGCGAAAAGATCCTGGCTGCTTCCGAGACTTTCGAACAGCTGAACAAAAATATGGAAGCACTGGCTTCCCAGGTGGAGGAAGTAAATCACCACATTCTGGGATTGTCAGAATCCAATAATAAGATTATGGAGAACATCTCCCATCTGTCCGCTGTAACCGAAGAAGTCACAGCTAATGCCGAACAGGTGCACACCATGAGCCAGAACAACTTGGATTGCGCAGAACAAGTAAAAACGGCAGTAGAACATATACGCTCTACCACTGATGAGATGGGAACGCAGGAGGGTTAAACCTCCTGCGTTCTTTGATCTTACTATTTCAATTTCAAACCGTCTTTAAAAGCATTTCCTACTTTATCTCCCATTGCAAGATAAGTATTATTCACAGGATCATAGCTGATTGGCTTCAATTTCTTCGGATCGATCTTGCCATCCGTCAGGATGCTTTCGTCCGCATTGACGTTGACGATATCGCCCACCAGAATGCCGTCTTCAAAACTTTTCACCTTACATTCCAGCGCCATGGGAAGTTCATCGATCAACGGTGCATTGACAAAATCACTCTTGGCTGCATGGAAACCGGACTTTGAGAATTTATCAGGTACTTTCTTCGCAGATTCCACGCCCACATAGTCGCAGGCTACCACGGTATCTTCGGTTCCGATACTTACGGTAAATGCTCCGGTCTTTGCCAGATTCTCCGTGGTCTTATGCTCTGACATACTGATGGAGATCTCATTCATGTCCGTAATGATTCCCCATGCTGCGTTCATGGCATCGGGTACTCCATTTTCGTCATAAGTTGCAATGATCAGCACCGGCATGGGATACATTACCGGCTTTGCTCCAAAATTTACTCTGCTCATATTCGTCCTCCTTGTACTAAATTAATTTTTCCTTCCATTCTGCTTCCCGGAATCCGGTCAACACCAGATCCCCGTCCACGACCAACGGCCGCTTTACCAGCATTCCGTCCGTGGCCAGCAGCCGAAGTTGTTCCTCTTCCGTCATGTTCGGAAGCTTGTCCTTCAACTGCATGTTCTTATATAACACCCCACTGGTATTGAAGAATTTCTTTAACGGCAGCCCACTTCTGCTCTGCCATTCTTTTAATTCTTCGTAGGTGGGGTTGTCCTCTACAATGTGACGATCTGTATAGGTGATATTATGTTCCTCCAGCCACTTTTTTGCCTTTTGACAGGTGGAACATTTGGGGTATTCTATAAATAGCATGGGGACCTCCTAAATGTAGCAAAATTTATTTTTTAACTAAAATCATTATAATTCACTTGATTATCTTAATTCAAGGTATAACCTTAACAGGAATTTCTTTATATACTTCAATATAAAAAGTCCCCCGCCTCACGGCGAAGGACTACACTTTCGACCCAACCATTTATATCCCGCATATCGGTCAGCGGTAAACTTTCATTACATCTACATTCTATCAAGCACGCAGGCGAAAATCAATAGTATTTTTCATCTGCAAATATTTCTCTATCAATTTCGGCTGTATCAACGGATACGTCCACTCCTCCGGCAGTTCGAGTTCGTCCAAGAGTACTATCTTCTCCATCTCGCTATGCAGTTCTGTCGCAAATTCTGTTATCTCCGCATAGCAAAGCAGCCCAAAGGATTCTTCTCCCGTATCATTTACTCTGGTCTTCCCGGTTACAGAGTATACACACAGGGGCTTCATATCGAACCTGATTGCACCGGTTTCTTCCTGCAATTCTCTTTTCGCCGTTTCAAGAATGCTTTCACCGGCTTCTCTATGTCCACCCGGAACTTCATAGGTGTCTCTTTCTTTATGCTTGCAAAATACCCATTTGCCATTGCTCTGTGAGACGATCACCGCAAACTTCAACAGGGAATCATCCACTGAGTCATAAAATTTTACTTCCAACATTTTCTTTCCTTGCCCTCTCAATTAAATCTGCCTTGAAACAAAATGTACCGTTTCTTTTCTCTGCTCAAGTATGTAAGGTATCAGTTCCAATGGATATACCTTCATGTCCTTCCTTAGTTCCTCCAGTGGAATCCAACAGAAATCCAGATTGATTCTCTCATGATCCAATTCATCATATCCATGAAACACCCCATCCATAGGAATACTATCGTCCAGTAAATGAACATTATAATATAAGCAGATCTGGTGGCAGGGTCTCTTTCCCCATGGAAAATAAATTTCGCCTATAGCCAGCAGATTATCTACCTCTATCTCAGCGTGAAGTTCTTCTTCAAACTCCCGTTTCAGCGTTTCCATGCTGGTCTCCATAGCAGCAACATGCCCGCCGATGATAGCATAGTCATCATTTTTCGGACGTTGCAACAGAATCTTTTCATTATGGATCAATATACCGCCAACCCTGTAGGAAAATACAAAATCATCGTTTTTAAATAGAATGTCCATGTGATCTCCCTTCACGTCAGATATACTCATCCTGTTTTACCTAAACTTTAAAATCAAAACTGTTATTCCCACGGAAATCATCATAAGCCCAAGCAAAATGACCAGCGCAATAACCTTTGCATTTTTCTCCATAAATCGGATAGGTGTCCCATACTTTTCATCAATGTTTGCATCTCTTCGCTCATTCCTGATATTCTGCTCCCACTCCAGATCCTTCAGTTTCATATATTCGTCATAATGGCGTTTTTCCAGACGGTCTTCCTCTTCGCGTACCAATAATTCCAGGTTTTCTTTATAAGAAGCCCCACAATTACTACACCCCTTTTCGTCTGTGCTTTTTCCCCTTATCTTATTATCACAGTATTCACAGGTAAATTCATAATCACTTGCAGGTTTATAAACCGGAGGCTCGCCGATTTCAAAATTGTAGTATTTATGACGTATCAGCTTATATTTTTGAATTGCCTGCATTGTAGTACTTATATATTCCGTTTCCTGTGTAATGGCTTCTTCCTGGGATTTCATATACTCTAAATACCTTTGATGCATGGCCCGTTTCTTTAACTGATACTCCTTGTTCTTTCCAAAATTACCGCCACAGGTTGGACATTTTTCATCCGCAGAAGATACCTTGGATCCGCAAAACTCACAGGTAAATTCAAAATTCTCCTGAAAATGATCCTTTTTGTAGGAAATGTACTTAACCGGTTTCAGGTCCTTACGTGCTCTAATGCCCGAAAAGAAAAACAAGTATATAAGTAATAACAGGCCAAAGGTAATTGCTATATTAAAAAATACTGTTGAAAACAAACTGAAAAATTCCATAATAATGTGTCATTCCTCTTTCGTATTAAATATAATTCTTAACTAATCATATCATAGTAAATCCTATTTTTCATCTAAATCCTAAGAATGTACTGATTACAACTCTTGATACTTTGCTTATGTGTGATAAAGAAGTAATAGAAGTGTAAAAAATTTTGCCGTTCCTATCCGGCACTTGCG
>OGGW01000600.1_pt1 | contig 33784 bp, 28 predicted proteins | sample 1571291 | NCBI WGS metagenome assembly OGGW01 (sample SAMEA2582028, study PRJEB24529) | metagenome | biome: Human gut stool | place: China | collected 2011 | reverse complement strand
CAAAGCCTTTTTTATGAACTTTTTTATGAACTCATTCTAAATCCGAAACTTGAGTACCTTATTAATTGCGTAACTTTGCAGCGTAAAAAAGGATAACAAGTAATACATTTTATTTTTAGGATGCAAAACAAAGAATCTTTTACCAGATGGTTGCCCCTTGTAGGGCTTACCTTTGCCGTGTTCGTGTTCAACACCTCCGAGTTTATGCCTATCGGCCTGCTCACCGACATTGCCACCGACCTTAATATCAGCGAGGCGCGCGCCGGTCTGCTCATCTCGGTGTACGCCTGGGTGGTTGCTATAATGTCGCTGCCGCTGATGATAATGGTGTCGAAGATGGAGCTGAAGCGGCTTCTGCTCTCCATTATAGCCCTGTTTGTTGTGAGCCATGTTGCATCGGCATTTGCCGAAGGCTATTACACGCTGATGCTCTCGCGCATCGGTGTGGCTTGCGCCCACTCTATATTCTGGTCGATAGCCTCGCCGCTCGCTGTGCGCACCGTGCCCGACGGAAGGCGTGCCTTAGCATTGAGTGCCATTGCCACTGGGTCGTCGGTAGCCATGGTCGTCGGTCTGCCGCTGGGTCGCGTGGTCGGACTTTATGTAGGCTGGCGAATGACGTTTCTGAGCATCGCCATCATCTCCGCCCTCATATTCGTGTTCATACTCATGGTATTTCCCAAACTGCAGAGCCGCGGCAAGTTCGCCTTTAAGGAGCTTCCGACGCTGCTGCACAACCGCGTGCTGCTGGGCGTGTTCATCATGTCGGTGCTCTTCGCTACAGCCCACTACACTGGTTATAGCTACATCGAGCCGTTCCTGGGCAAGGTGGCAGCCATGGCGCCCGACACCGTGACGCTGGTGCTCATCGTGTTCGGCGGTTCGGGCATGTTCGGCAGCATAGCCTTCTCAAAATACTATATGTCTAACCGCCGCCGCTTCATGCTTGCCGTCACGTTAGGTCCTGCCTTGTGCATGCTTCTGCTGCAGGCTGCGGCTACGGGCATGGCGTACATCCTCGCCGTCTGCATCTTGTGGGGAGCCATGGCTACGGCGTTCAACATAGCCTTTCAGGACAACACCATACGCTTTGCGCCGGAGCACGCCACGTCCATCGCCATGTCTATCTTCTCGGGCATCTTCAACCTCGGCATAGGCAGCGGTGCCTACGTGGGCGGACTGGTGGTGAGCCGACTATCTATAGAATATATAGGTTATGCTGGCGGAGCTATCGGTATTATTGCTACACTTTACTTGACACTGCGCTATTTCCCCAACATGAGACGTAGGGAGGCGGCGGAAACAAAACAAAAGTAAAAAACGAGCATTTGTTTTCTAACAGCCGTTAATATGTTAAATTGTAGTGTTAAAATGGGATAAAGATGCGTGTCAATTTGTCAGATTAACAATTTTTGCGCCTAAATTTGCAACCACGAAAACAGAAACGCTGTTGTTTTAACACCGCTCGACCCACACGAACGGCAATGTGTCAAACCGGGCGACAGCGTTAAGTAGGTCGTAAACGATTAGAAAACAATAACAAACAAGAAAATAAACAGAACTATGAAAAAGTATTCTAAGTATTTTGTTGTGGCAATGAGCGCTCTTGCCTTTGCCTTCTCTACAGGAACATTACTAAAGGTGAACGCTACGCCGGCTACATCGGCTGCCGTGCCTGCCCAGCCCGTCGACTTGACGTACGCAGCAGAGAAGTCGCTGCCGTCGGTGGTGCATATCCTCAGCACAAAGAACTCGAAGGTGCAGACCATAGAGGTGGAGAGCGACCCGTTCTCCGATTTCTTCTCCGACCCGTTCGGCTTCTTCGGCAACCCGCAGGGCAACGGCGGTAAGCAGAAGCGCAGCGTGCGCACACCGAAGCAGCAGGGATCTGGCTCGGGCGTCATCATCTCTACCGACGGCTACATCGTAACGAACAACCACGTGGTGGCTGACGCCGACGAACTGACCGTTACGCTCAACGACAACAAGGAATACTCGGCTCGCATCATCGGCACCGACAAGGCGTCTGACCTGGCGCTCATCAAGATCGACGGCAAGAACCTGCCGGCTATCACCATCGCCAACAGCGACGACATCAAGGTGGGCGAATGGGTGCTCGCCGTGGGCAACCCGTTCAACCTTACCAACACCGTTACGGCGGGCATCGTGAGCGCTAAGGCTCGCTCGCTCTATCAGAACGGCGTTGAGTCGTTCATACAGACCGACGCAGCCATCAACCCCGGTAACTCGGGTGGCGCACTCGTCAACACTCGCGGTGAGCTTATCGGCATCAACGCCATGCTCTACTCGCAGACTGGTTCGTTCAGCGGCTACGGCTTCGCTATTCCTACCTCTATCATGAACAAGGTGGTAGCCGACCTGAAGCAGTACGGCACCGTGCAGCGTGCGCTCATCGGCATCCAGGGTCAGGACGTGAAGAACTATGTTGACGCCAAGAAGGACAAGGGCGAGGACGTAGACCTCGGCACAATGGAGGGCATCTACGTAGCCAAGGTTTCTGAGGAGAGTGCGGCTGAAGAGGCTGGCATGAAGGAAGGCGACGTCATCACTGCTATCGACGGCAAGCCGGTGGGCAAGATGGCAGAACTGCAGGAGGTGCTCGCAAAGAAACGCCCGGGCGACAAGGTGACCGTCACTTATCTGCGCGACAAGAAGAAGGCTACAAAGACCTTGACGCTGAAGAACGAGAAGGGCAACACGCAGGTCGTAAAGAAGGCTGACCTCGACGTGCTCGGCGGCAACTTCCGCGCCGTTACAGATGCCCAGAAGGAGCAGCTGAACATTGGCTACGGTCTGGAGGTGCTGAAGGTGAACGCAGGCAAGCTGAAGAACGCAGGCATCACAAAGGGCTTCATCATCCAGCGCGTCAACGACAGCGCCGTGAAGACCATCGAGGATCTGCAGAACGCCGTGAAGGAGGCTTCTACAAGCAAAGACCCCGTGCTCTACATCCAGGGCGTTTATCCTACCGGCAAGAAGGCTTACTTCGCAGTGCCGCTTGAGGACTAAACGATAGAAGCCTACGACATTAGCTTTCCGCTACGCGCCGCTGACTTTCAGTTCCTGCCGTAGGCACTACAAAACAACACTACTGATTGCCATGTCTACGACAGGAATGTCGTAGGCTCATAAGATACAAAGCGGAGGCCCTAAAGACCTCCGCTTTTTTTGTTGTCGATTAGGCATCCGCGCTGACTGGTCGAAGCATCGGATGGCGGACGGAATCTGATCGGACGGCGAACGGAATCCGATCGGACGGCGGACGGAATCTGATTGGGCGGCGAACGGAATCTGATCGGACGGCGGACGGAATCCGATCGGACGGCGGACGGAATCCGATCGGACGGCGGACGGTACAGAACGTAAAAACGACGGCACCAACATTAGTTTTGCCGAGCAACAATAAAAATAAATAGATTAAAATTTGCGACAACCAATAGAAATAACTAAATTTGCAGAATGATGCGTGTATAACGCACCAGCCCTTTTAACAATAAAATAATATCAAAAAAAGCAACACTTAATGAGACAACTTAAAATAACCAAATCGATTACAAATCGAGAGAACGCCTCGCTCGATAAGTATCTTCAGGAGATTGGTCACGAAGAGCTGATTTCCGCAGAAGAGGAAGTGGAGCTCGCCCACCGCATAAAGAACGGCGACCGCAAGGCTCTTGAGAAGCTGACAAAGGCGAATCTGCGTTTTGTTGTCTCCGTTGCAAAGCAATATCAGAACCAGGGTCTCTCGCTGCCCGACCTCATCAACGAGGGCAACATCGGACTGCTGAAGGCTGCCGAGAAGTTCGACGAGACACGCGGCTTCAAGTTCATCTCGTACGCCGTATGGTGGATCAGACAGAGCATTCTGCAGGCCATCGCAGAGCAGAGTCGCGTAGTGCGTCTGCCGCTCAACCAGGTGGGTAGCGTGAACAAGATAAAGCGCATACTGAACAAGTTTGAGCAGGAGAACGAACGCCGACCAAGCATCGACGAGATAGCCGAAAAGACCGACATGCCGCACGAAAAGATTGAGGACGTGCTGAAGGTGGACACACGACAGGTGAGCGTAGACGCGCCGATGACCGAGAGCGACGGAGCAAGCATGCTCGACTTCATGCCGAGCGAGAACGAGCCGTCTACCGACAGCCAGCTCGTGATAGAGTCGATGCGCGAGGAGATTGCGTTGGCCCTCTCCGTGCTCAACGAGCGCGAACGCAACGTGGTAGAGGCTTTCTACGGCATCAACCAGCCCGAATGCACGATGGAGGAAATCGGCAACAAGTACGGACTCACACGCGAACGTGTACGCCAGATAAGAGAGAAGGCTATACGCAAGCTGAAACAGAATACAAAGAACAAGCTGCTCAAGGCTTACCTGGGCAGATAAAGCTGCGACGCGACCATAAAGACAGCGCCGCTGAAACAACAGAAAACAAGGAAAGAAATGAAGATTCGCACATTACTGGCATTGGCACTGCTGCTCATGCCGTCGCTTATGTTCGCACTGCAGAAGCAGGAGCGACTCTACGTATATGGTGTAGCCACATCGTTCAACGACTCTACGGTGTACATCACAGAGATTCAGCAGCTCGATTCGGCTTGGGTAGACACCAAGACGGGCTTTCTCTACAGCCGCAACAACTACTCGTTCCAGTTGCGCGACCATCTGAAGGCTAACGGATTCGCCACCCCCACTTGCGTAACCTACTTCGCAAAGACACGCAAGAAGATAGAGAAGAAATACGTGGCTATAAAGAAGCGCTACGCAACAAGAGGACACTACAACGTGAAATACGTCACAAAGCACGACTTTACATACAGCTGTCTCGTACCAGACGATAGCGAGCGTGCCGATTTGCAGACAAAGAAGGCGAAGAAGAAATAATGGATATCATAGCAGACTATTGCATCGCAGAACATAACGTGAGGGTTGTCTTTGCCGAAAACGGAAAGAAAAACACCGAACTGTTACCGTCGTTCGAGCCTTTCAAGAAGGAAGGCTCAAACGACGATTTTCTTTTTACGCTGCGCGTGGACGACACGCTGCCTCCCGTGGCTAAGGACCGCCGCGAGCGCATCGACACGTTCGAGACGGGCAACGGCGACACCGTTGTAGACCTACTCGACAACGGCGGCTATCAGTATATAGTGAAGGACATACACGGACGCAGCTGCTGTCTGCTGCAGACCAACAAGGACTTCAGCGAGGGCGTTTGTGCGCTGAACGGCAACTATCAGATGCGCCAGTTCGGACTGAACAATGCGCTGATGATGCTCTACGCCTTCCGCGGCAGCTTCTTCGACACGTTGCTCATACACGCTTCGCTCGTGAGAAACGGCGGCTACGGCTATGCGTTCACCGCAAAGAGCGGCACGGGCAAGAGCACGCACACGCAACTTTGGCTCGACAACATACCGGGATCGGACCTGATGAACGACGACAACCCCGTGGTGCGCGTCATCGACGGCAAGGCGTACATCTACGGCAGTCCGTGGAGCGGCAAGACGCCGTGCTACCGCAACATTAAGGCACCGATCGGAGCCTTAACGCAGATAGTGCGCGCGAAGGAGAACCGCGTGGAGCGTTTAGCACCTACAAAGGCGTTCACATACATTCTGCCTGCCTGCTCTACGATGAAGTGGGACAAAGTGGTGTTCCGCAACACATACAACGCCGTGATACGACTCATCGAGGCTGCACAGTACATCTATGCGCTGCACTGTCAGCCCAACAAGGAGGCAGCAGAGGTGAGCTTCAAGACGCTGACAGCACCCCATCAGTAAAATCACAACACATCTCAACACATCAACATCTCACCACCACAACATCTCTCAACACCACACCATCTCACCACCACAACATCTCTCACCACCTCAACATCTCACCACCACAACATCTCACCACCACAACATCTCTCAACACCTCACCACCACAACATCTCTCAACACCTCACCACCCCAACATCTCACCACCTCACCACCATCTCACCACCCTATCTCAACATGGAAAAAGAAATAAGACAGTACAACAATGCACAACTGATACCGTACTTCGTGGAGATGATAAACCAAGGGCACACCGTCACCTTCAAACTGAAAGGCTTCAGCATGCGCCCGTTCCTCGAAGACGGACGCGACAAAGCGATACTTGGCAAACACACCACCGTGCGTTGCGGCGACGCTGTGCTGGCAGAGATAAGTCCGAAGACGTACGTGCTGCACCGCATCGTGAATATCGACGGCGACAAGGTGACGCTGCGCGGCGACGGCAATCTCGGCACCGAGGAGTGTACGCTGGCAGACATACGCGGCATCGCTCTGGCGTTCTACCGCAAAGGACGCAGCACGCCCGACTATACCTCAGGACGCAAATGGCGCATCTATTCGGCTATCTGGACCCGACTGCTACCCATACGCCGCTACCTGCTGTACATATATAGAAAAGTAAACAGGTTGGAAAGGTAGAAAGTAAAAGAGTAAAAAGGTAAAAGAGTAAAAAGGTAAAAAGAATTAGCTAAGGCTTAGAAAGGCCTAAAAAGGCCTGGCTCAGCTTAATAACACCAAGAAATATGAAGATAAAGAAAGGTTTCGTCCTGAAGGACATTTGCGGCGAGAGCATTATCGTTGCAGAAGGCAAAGAGAACATCGACTTCACAAAGATTATCAGCATGAACGAGAGTTCGGCTTTCCTCTGGGAAAGCGTTAAGGACAAGGAGTTCGACGCTGAGACGCTGAAACATCTGCTCTGCGAGGAATACGACGTCGACGACGCTACGGCGGAAAACGACGCAAAGGCATTGCTCGACAGCTGGATAGAAGCAGAAATCGTTGAATAAACAAAACACACAAAAACGGCATATCCCCAAAACAAGGATATGCCGTTTTTGCATTTTTTAAAGTCTTAGTATTTCAAGACCTTGGCAGCCACACGCTTGAACTGCGGCATTGCCTTTCCTATGGATGCACCGATGTAAGTAGGGTCGCAAACTATGTATTTCTTTCCCTCTACGGTGACGAAATCGCCCGACACATTCTCGTTGAAGCATACCGCTGTGGCGATATGGTTAGGATAATCGAGCAACACGACATCGAGTTTCAGCAGGTTGCGCACCAGATATGAATAGAGCACCGAACGATCCTCGCAGTCGCAGTAGGGATAGTAGAATAGTTCCTCTACGAAGAACGGTTTCTCATAGCCGAACTGTTCTTGATCGGTGGCGTACTTGAAGCCGGTCTGCACGAAGTTGATGAGCAGGTTGGCAGCTTCGGTCTCGCTCTTGCCATCAACGATCGGAGCAAGCGACGAGAGCAATCTGTCGGCAACAACCGGGTTCACCTTCGCATTAACATACACGCTATAGTCGCACTGCGGCATGCTCTTGTAGAACAGCATCAGCGACTTGGGAACGTCGACAGATACCGCCACTGTGCCCGCACCATTCTTGTGTACGGAGTTGACCATTCCAGAATTGAGCAGCGGAGCGTTAGTTATCTGCATGTCGATACTGCTCTTTGCCTTCGGCGAATCCTCCTGACACATATAGAACTGGCAAGTCTCGTCGCTTGTAAGGTTGTAATAGTTGAGTCCGTCCTTAGTGAAATAAGGACGACCATACATCTTACAGTCGGTCGCTACGAAGAGAAGCATCTGGTCGCGGTCGGCACGGCGCGCCATCTTCGACTTATATCCGAGTTCGTTGAGTAGGAACTGCTGCATTACAACAGACGCATTTGCGTCGGCACAAAGGGCATTAGACACGTCGCGAACAAATAGGAACACACCCCAATCGTTGAGCTTGAGGTCTTTCTTCAGTTGACGACAGTCGGCAAGCAACGGCTTGTAGTCGGCCTTGCACATCGCCTCGTAAGCATCGGCAACAGCCTTCTCGCGCATATTGCCTATAGAGCATACTCCCTTCAGCGACTTGTCTACGTAAATTCTCTGTCCGCAGTAGTTAATCATCTGCTTCTCTGACGACTCCTTATAGAGTGCGCTCATAGGTGCAGAAGGCTTAGCGGTCGGCACCGGTACCACTGCTGGCGGAGTGGTTGGAGGTGTAGGGGTTGCTGGCTTGGCTGCAGGAGTCATAGGCTTGGCAGTAGGACTTGCAGGCTTAGCTGTTGGAGTTGCGGGCTTGAGAGTAGGAGTCGTAGGCTTGGTAGCTGGAGTCGCAGGCTTAGCTGTCGGAGTCGTAGGCTTAGGCTGCGGCTTTTCAAAGCCAACCTTCTCGCCGTCATTAATCTTGCCCTGCGGTCGCTGCTTGCTCTCGCCGGTAGACTGTCCGAGGATGTCCTCGATATCAAGTTCCACGGGTGGCGCCACCGGGTCCTTCTTCTCGTCGTATACGACCGGCTTCACCGGCTCCGGTTTGGTGCGCTTCTCCACCGGTTTCTTTGCCTCAAACTCCTTCCAAGGATTGCGCAGGAAACTGATGAACTGCTTGTTGGCATCGTCAATGAACTTGTCGAACGACTGCACCTCAGTCTTTATGAAGTTGTCGAAATCGTCGTCTACAACTTGTGCCTGAGTCCCCATACAACACGTTGCACCTAAAGCAAATAATATCAATCTTTTCATTTGTACGGGTTTCGTTTAGTTTATCATTATCTAAAAAATCCGAAGAAGAGCAGACGAGTCTACCCTTCCCCGGATTGGATAAAACATCTCAAAGAAATTACTCGTCTGCCGGTACCGGCTCACCGATGAACTCCTCAACCTGCTCTGAGAGGTCGTCGAGGGCTGCCTTCTTCTTTGCTTCTCTTGCAGCCTCCTCGCGAGCCTTCTTAGCAGCAGTCTCGTCGAGAGTCATGTAAACCTGGAACTCCTTAACGCCGCCCTTCTCGCGAACGAGCATGAAGTGTACCTTTACAAGACCAGAAATCTTTGTGTTGACGCCTGACTCGTAAGCAGCACCGAACTTGTCAATCTCCATACCCGACTGTTCGCTTGCATCAGACGACATGACACTCTTCATCTTACCTACGACCTGAGCCTTTGCACGGCTTGCATAGCTTGTGATGCCGTTCATCATGGCGTTATCGCGACCTATCTTCGGGTTCTTACCTACAGCAAGACCTGTGATCACAAGGTGGTTGTCGGGGTCAGCCTCAACGTATGTGCGATACTTTGTCAATGCGTACTCCATTGTAGAAGCTGTGGCATACAATGACCAACCTGCCTTCTTCCACTCTTTGCAGGTCTTCTTTACATCCTTTGCCAACGCTTTCGACTGAGCAAAAGCTACTGATGTGCCGCAGAACACAAGGGCTATAGCCAGTAATACATTAAAAATTCTCTGTTTCATAATAGTTCAGTTTAAATAATTATTAATTATTTTTGTTTAATTCTTTCACTCTTCAAATCTCTTGGTCTAAACTTTATTAAGACTAAATCTGAAACATTTTCAGACTAAGGTTTAGAGCCCGAAAACCAGTCTACTCCCAATTTGTAGAATACTGCAACGCGACCTTGATAGGTTCGATAGCTCCGGTGTTGGGGTTTACGACCATGAGCGTGCCGTTAACGAATGCGAAGTCGCCCTTTTTCACCTTACGCAGCGAGCAATCGCCCTTCGCCAGCATCTTTATCTGGATGAGTCCTTTTGTAGAATAGACGGCGTCTGCATTGTCGAAGATAAGCGGCACGGCGAGGTCGGGCACATTAAGTTCAAGACTCTTCACCGCAAACTTGCTGCCATTGCGATTGTTGACAGTAAGGCGCACGGTGATGTCGGTCACTTCACGTGCGGCTGCGTCAACCATTGCGGCTGTCAGCATTACCTTTCCTTCAGGAACAAGCGAGAGCCTTTGGTCGGCATTGCCTGCGCCGGCTTCAGCCAGCGAGAACTTATGCGAAAGACGCTTACCGTCGAGGCGCAACTGCACATTGATGAAGTTTTCTTCGTCCTCAATACAGTCGCTATCGTCGTATGTGATGACGAACTTGCCATCGGCTGTAGGACGCACATTGAGCTGCGAAGCACAGTTCGACTTCAGTGTGGGCACCGTAGACACCTTGACAGGCATGCCCTTCAACAATAGCTGGCAGTGGTATTCGCCATGCTTAACGAACTCTCCAGTGAGGCTGAGCGCATCATAAAGCTGACGATAGCGCTTCTTCAAGCCGTCAACCTGCTCCAAACGCACATCATCAAAGAAGTAAGCCTTAAGAGCGTCGAGCCCGGTGATGGCAGTCTTGATGTCTTCCACCGCTTCTATATTGTTCAACTTCTGTTCCAGCTGTTCGTACTTGGCAGTCATCTCCTTGTCGAGAGTCTCAAACTCAGCCTGAAGCGTGAGTTGCTCGCTGCGCGAGTAAGGATAGAGTACCGAATACTCGTAATAACCCTTGCCCGTCTTCTTGTTGAGCATACGCTGCCAATAGATGCCTGTAATCTTGTTTGGCGAAATGCCCTTGAGGAAAGGCAGGTTAGCCGACTTTATCTTTGAAAGACGTGTGAACTCGTCGCGCGAATCGACGCTGCCGTTCTCCACAACCTCGCTCGATTCGTTGCGCTGCGACACACTGACATTGCTTGCCACCGAGAGAATGATGCGTTCTGTCACCTCCGTCATCGCCTTCACCTGAGCGTCGGCAAGAGAACTGGCAGTGACTGTAACTACAAACGCTCCATCGTTGGCTTGGTTAAGCCATTCGGGAGCCTTCTTTGCGCTACGCTCCACCACCCTGTCCTGTGCCAATGTCATGCAACACGCAGCAAGAAGCAGACACAAAGCCAATGATATTCTTTTCATAATATACTTAATTATTACCAGTTAACCTTCAAGTTGCGAATCTCCACTATACCATCGCGCACTTTGAGCTTCAGATAAGACACTGTCTCCATAGGATGGTCGTAGTTGATGATGTAGAAATCGTGCTTCAGCTTGACGCGTGCCGGCATGCTCACCCATTCGTATGACGAATCGTTAGAGGTAACAGCCATATTTTCACGAGTGAGTTCGCGTCCATTGTCGTCAATCACTACGTTCATTGCGATGTCGCCGTTAGAGATATTCGCATTGTTGTTGACGTATTCGGCCTTTATGGTGATGCGTTTCTGCGTAGGATTGCCCGTGCAACTGAGAATGCGGAAGTCGAGGTCGTTCTTAGAGATGGTTATCTCGCACTCTGGAGCGGCAGGAGCTGGCGCCGGAACGGGTTTCTCCACAATCTTCTCAACTACAACCGGCTTCTCCACAATCTTCTCCACGACAACAGGCTTCTCCACAACCTTCTCCACAACAACCGGTTTCTCTACAACCTTCTCCACAACCTTCTCTACGACGACCGGCTCTGGAGTGTTGTCCATATTCTCAAGAATCTGCTTCTGCAAAGCCGCAGCCTGGTCGTAACAAGGCACGTTGGCTGTAGCGGCAGACAGATAGCTCACAGCCTCCTGACAACGGTTCTGGTTATAAAGACTCTGAGCCTTCTGCAGAATGAAAGCGCAATTGTTAGCGTAATAGTCAGCAATCTTCTTGCGTGCCGTATTGATGAAGCGCGTGAAGGCAGGTGCAGTCACCTTTATGTTCTTCACCATCGAGAGCATAGCCTTCTCCTTGTTGCCTACAGCTTCGCCCTGAACCGGAATCGTCACGCTGTAATACTCTGCACCGTCGATGATGTTCTTGGCGATAAGCACCAATTCACCTTGAGCCAAAGACACGTTTCTCACCATGCCGCCGTCTGTAGACAGCACTTTGTCGAGAGACAACGACGGCGATACAGCGAATACGTTGTACACATCGGCTGCAGCAGCACTGTTGCGGTTGAACACCTGATGCAGCTTAAGGTCGAGCGCATTGACAACATCCTCAGACAAGCCCTTTGTCTCCGACTTCAATATGGTGAAGTGTATATCGCTTTGTGCATATCCTACCATTGCAACGAATAGGAATATGATCTGTAAGAATGTCTTTTTCATAAAACACCTTTATATAGAGTTATTGAATCATAATTTCGAGCTTCTGTCCCTGTGCCGTTACAGAAGCCTTATAGCCATCGCCCAACTGAGTCTTGAGGAATTTCTTCAAGTCGCTGCTGAAGTTAGACAACGTGTAAGAGCGTCCGCGCTCCACATTCCACAACGGGATGTTCAAGGTCATGTGTATATACTTATCGGTGTTGTTGCTCATGTCATAAACGCTGTTCTGCGCATGGCTGCGCAACCACTCGTCGAGCACATCCTTGAAGTTGTCGCCGGTAGACGGACTGTCCTGATCGAAGTCCCAATCGTCGATAGAGTTAGAGATTGTCATGTCTACATACACCTCTCTGCCCTGGCTCACCATAGCCTCAAACGATGTCTTTATCTGGTTGAAGAAGTCGGCCTTTATCTTCTTGAAGGCATAGTCGACGAGTTCCGACTCGCTCACATTGCCTTTATAGTATTTTCCGCTGGGGAATGTAGCAGAAGCAAGATTGCCGTTTGTCTGACTCTCCACAGCGCTTATGCTCAACTGACACTCCATCTGGTTGTTTGCATCTGTAACAACCGCTGCATCAACGGTGACGATGATGTCGCCAGGCAGCTGCTGCACAATCATTGTATTGATGTCCGACTGGCTTTGCGTGCGCATCATCTCATCTTTCTTCGAGTTGCGCAGTTGCGATACGAAGTTACGAGTCTTGTAACCTTTCTTTGTAAACTCGCCAGTCATCTTGTCGAGAGCGTATTTCTTTGCCTCGCTTGCGTCAATGGCTTCAAGCATAGCCTGGAAGTCGGAGCCTTTGCTCGCCTTCAGACCAGGCACAATAACGATAGTAGGGTTGAGCGCCGATGTGCTTTTCTTTGCACTTGCCACGCCCCACGACGGAGATATCGACATGTTGTTATGCTGCAAGTCGGCGATAAGCGACTTCACGTTTATCGAGAGCTGCACCGTGACACGCACCTTGTTGCCTACCTTCTTGTCGCCAACGGTCTTTACCTCGCTTGTGATGTAGTTGATGTAGCGCGACTCCGAGAAAAAGCGATAGTCGTAGTCGTTACGCTCCACTGCAACCATAGGCGTGCCGTCCTTCACGCCTTCTATACCAGCATGAAACAGAGTATGAAAAGCCGACTTGGCAGCCAACAGAGCAGCGTCCTTCTTCTTGTCGGCAACGGCTGAAGAACGTACTGTGATTATATTACCGTCCTGCGACACCAATGTAGCATCGGTAGAATAGACTTCTGCATTTATATTTGTACAGAAGAAGAGTCCAAATAAGAGAGATAAGATTATTCTGGTCATAGATAAAAAAGATAAAATATTTCTGTTTTCGTGCCGATATAAACTAATGACATGGCTCCATTTTTTCAATGAAGTCATGCCATTTTTATAGACAAAGTATAATTATATCAACCCCTTTGCCGTGTCAAGTAATGTTTTTTTATGGAACACCTCAACCTCAATCTTCTGCTGAGCGTCCATAGCAGCCTTTATCTCCTTGCCACCCTTTACAACGTCGCAAAGTGTGAGGTCCTCGCCCTCAACAGCGCTCACCTTAAGCTCGCCGATCTCCTTGCGTGAGTTGCGGCCAGCAACAGTGCGAAGCTCGAAGACCTTGAAACGTGCCTTGCTGCCTACACCATGAGCAGAACCGAGACTGATGTACACCTGCTTAGCCTCATCACCCTTAGTAGCGTTGATTTCGAGGATTGTACCATTGAGTTTGAAAGCCTCATCAACCAAAGCGCGTACAGCCTTGCGTGCGAACTTGGCAACGTCTACAGCAGCAGCGTCCGGTGTGTCGCCAGTAGCCATTTCTGTTATGCTCTCGCCATGCTTGAATGTCTTTGAAGCAATAGTTGTGCCGTTCTTAGGATCAACAACCTTCAATGTATAGTTTACTACAGCAGCATACCACTCCGACTTGCCGTCGTCAGAACGCTTGTGGTCAACAGACAATGATGTGATTGTGCCCTGCAACAGATAGTTTGCACCGAGCTGTGTCATCACAGCGAGACGAGAAGCATCGCCTGCTGCCGACAGCTCGCCATTCTCACGACGTGCTTTCTCTACTCTCAAAGCGTCTTCTGCATCAACGTCAGTGATAAGAACGCGATTGGTCTCCTGGATGCCTTCGATCACTTTGCTGCGAAGAGCCTCAGCCCAAGAATCCTTCACGTTAGACGGATGAGCAAAATAATCTATGAATACTGATGACTTGCCTTCAGTCTGCTTCTGTGCAGACACTGTGATTGCTCCACATACGAACAACACTACAAATAAAACACGTAGGAATGATGATTTCATAATAGGTATATTTAAAGTTATTAATTAGTTATGTCAGTTTATGTCCGCAAATATACAACTATTTTATAATACATACAAGTATAAGTTAAAAATTTTTCTTTCAGACGTTTCAAATTTACGTATTTTAACAAGATCAGTCCAATAATGCACAATAACATCCATATTTAAACAATAATATACATCTATTATTATTCAACGGCTAAAGAAACAAAAAAGGTTGAAAACGCAACATATTATACAATATTGCGTTTTCAACCTTATTATATATATCAGTCAGAAAACTGGTCTGACTATACTATTCTGACTTACCGAATTACTCGATAACAACGAGCGGAGAGTCCTCAAGCACGCTCTCGCCAGTCTTCACGCAGATAGCAGTAACCTTTCCGTCCTTCTCTGCTTCGAGGTTGTTAGCCATCTTCATAGCTTCGAGCACTACGACTACGTCGCCAGCCTTCACCTCGTCGCCTACAGCAACCTTGATTTCGGTTACGACGCCCGGCAGCGGAGCCTTGAGCGCGTTGGCTGTGTTCACATTAGCAGCGCTTGCTGTCTCACCTTCCTCTGCCTCAGCAGCCGGCTGACCGAGCACCACCTTCTTCTTCTCTGGCTCAGCCTCCTGCTCCATCTCGACCTTGAAAGCCTCACCGTTGACTGTTACGTCGGCGATGTTGCCCTCTACGTCCTCAATCTGCACCTTGTACTCCTTGCCGTCGATTGTATATTTAAATTCTTTCATTTCTTTTTATGGTTTTGCTGTTAAACTTAAGAACTTGGCGTTCCACATAGTCTGACGCGGCTGTATGGTGATGAAGCCCGGTTCTTTATCGTGTACGTTGTTGCCCTGATACTCGTATAGAGCCATGGCAATGGCAGCATATATATTCTTGTCCATACTTTGTAACCTGTTTACTTGTATAACCTTGTCTACTTGTTTTACTCGTCTACTTGTAAAACAAATTACATCGGCATACAACCATGCTTCTTAGCCGGCAACTGCTGACGCTTTGTAGCGAGCTGTGCCAGACCGCGGCAGATGCGGAAGCGTGTGTTGCGCGGTTCGATTACGTCGTCGATGTAGCCGTAAGAAGCAGCCTCGTACGGGTTGGCGAACTTCTCTGTGTACTCGTCTTCCTTCTCTGCGAGGAATGCCTTAACGTCTTCGCCAGCCTCCTTCTTAGCCTTAGCTTCCTTGCCGCAGAGGATTGCAACGGCACCGCTTGCACCCATAACCGCAATCTCTGAAGACGGCCATGCAAAGTTGAGGTCTGAACGCAGCTGCTTGCAGCCCATAACGATGTGCGAACCGCCGTAGCTCTTGCGCAGAGTGATTGTAATCTTAGGAACGGTAGCCTCGCCGTAAGCGTAGAGCAGCTGTGCTCCGTGCTGGATAACGGCGTTGTACTCCTGACCTGTACCCGGCAGGAAGCCCGGCACGTCGACGAGCGACACGATAGGAATGTTGAATGCGTCGCAGAAGCGCACGAAGCGTGCAGCCTTGCGGCTTGCGTTAACGTCGAGAACACCTGCGTATGCAGCCGGCTGGTTGGCTACGATACCAACGCTCTGACCGTTGAAGCGTGCGAAACCGATGATGATGTTCTTAGCGAACTTAGGCTGTATCTCGAAGAACTCGCCGTTATCGGTGATTGCGCCGATAACCTTGTACATATCGTAAGCCTTGTTCGGGTCGTCGGGGATAATCTCGTTGAGAGAGTCCTCCATACGGTTAATCGGGTCGTTGCACTCTACGCGCGGAGCCTCTTCAGTGTTGTTGCTCGGGATGAACGAGAGCAGGCTCTTAATCATCTCGATAGCCTCTTCCTCTGTCTTTGCAGCGAAGTGTGTCACACCGCTCTTTGTAGCGTGAACCGATGCACCGCCGAGGTGCTCAGCGTCGATGTCCTCGCCCGTTACGGTCTTCACAACCTTCGGACCTGTGAGGAACATGTATGAAGTCTGCTCCTTCATGATGATGAAGTCGGTGAGAGCCGGCGAGTAAACCGCACCGCCTGCGCACGGACCCATGATAGCAGAGATCTGCGGGATGACGCCCGAAGCGAGGATGTTGCGCTCGAAGATTTCGCCGTAGCCAGCGAGAGCGCAGATGCCTTCCTGAATACGAGCACCGCCCGAGTCGTTCATGCAGATAACCGGTGCGCCCATAGTCATAGCCATGTCCATCACCTTGCAAATCTTCTGCGCCATTGTCTCAGAGAGCGAACCGCCGTTGACGGTGAAGTCCTGAGCATATACGTAAACCAAACGGCCGCCTATTGTAGCGCTACCAGCTACGACACCGTCGCCATAGTAGTGCTTCTTCTCCATACCGAAGTTAGTACAACGATGCTTCTTGAACATGTCGTACTCCTCGAACGAGCCTTCGTCGACGAGCATTTCGATGCGCTCGCGTGCTGTGTATTTGCCGCGTGCGTGCTGCTTCTCAATGGCTTTTTCGCCGCCACCGAGACGAGCCTGTTCGCGCTTAGCGACCAGTTCCTTGATTTTTTCTACTTGTTTGCTCATAATTTTATTTTGCTATTTCTTTGTTCTTTCTTTAATATAAAAAATTGCGTACATTCTAATCCAGTGTGCAAAATTACTAAAAAAAGAACAAAGAAGGCTATATCATTGATATAAATTTTGTTACTACGTCTATTTCATGCTGTCGTCTACGAACGAGAAGGGCAGCAAGTCTTTAGCCGACTGCAGGCTGTAGACGCCTTTCTTGCCGTATAGCAGCACGCGTATGGGCTGCTTGTAGCGGTCTTCTACGCCGAGTATCACCTGACGGCAAGCTCCGCAGGGGCTTACCGGCTCGTCGAGCAGTCCGTTTGCGTTGCGCGCTACGATGGCGAGTGTCGAAACGGGCTGGTCTGGATAGTTTGCCTGTGCGGCGAAGAGGGCTGTACGCTCGGCGCACAGACCTGAGGGGAAGGCTGCGTTTTCCTGGTTTGCACCAGTCACGATGATGCCGTTGGCGAGGCGCAGCGCGGCTCCTACGTAGAAGTTGCTGTACGGGGCGTATGAGCCGTGGGTTGCTTTCAGCGCAAGGTCTACAAGTTCGCGGTCAGCAGTGTTGAGTTCGTCGAGCTGATAGTGCTCAACGCGGATGTGAATGTCAATTTCTTTCATAGTTTAAAGGTGGTGAGATGGTGAGGTGGTGAGGTGTTGTTGTGGTGAGGTGGTGAGGTGGTGAGATGGTGAGATTTGTTGGTGATGAGGTGATGATGGGGTGAGATGGTGAAGATACTTATTCCTGCGGATTCGGTTCTTCGGTCTTTTCCTCCTTGAATTCGTATGCTCCGACGTCAGGTCGCTCGTCGCGCGGCATGGCGTTGCGGTCGGTCTTTGTAGCCGTAGCTGGGTCGGCGCGGTCGATAGCCACCGATGTCTTGGCGAGTCGGAAGTCGTAGTCCTGCTTGTCGCCGTCCACCTTCTTGAAGTGGTTGGTGCATACCGAGTCGGCGTTCTCATTCTCCTCGAACACCACGTTCACGAAGTGCGGCTTTTCTTCCTCCTTCGTCACCTCGGGTGTGCGTATCACGCAGTTCTCAAACTGATAGTTGAAGGCGTTAGGCTCTGCGGCATCCTCGCTCGCAGCGTCCTTCACGGGCTTTCCGCCCATCATCTCGTCGGCGCTATAGCCCGTGATAAGCGTGTTGCGACAGACAAACTGCTGCAGCGGGTGCTTCAGAGCAGAGAAGCTGAGCGCACTGGCGCGGTTTGAGTCGAACGGATAGAACTGTGCCAGCGTGCAGTTGTTCACCAGCACGTCGCCGCCTTCCACGCCCAAGCAGTTGTTGAGCGCATTCGTAAGCTGCGAGTTCTCTACCGTCACCTTCGAATTTTCTACATACAGCGCGTGTCCCTGACAGTTGTGTATGGTCGAATTGGCTATGGTGAGCGTCTGCCGAGCCACGTCCGACGAGTCGACACGCACGCCGTTGAACGCACTGTGCAAGTCGGTGAACTCCATCCGGTTGTCGTACGACTTCTCCATGAAGTGTACGCCGTTCCACAGTCCGCTCATGCGGTCGTAAGGCAGATAGTCGAACATATAGTCGAGTCGGTCGCCGCGCAGCGTTACGGGCTGTTCGGCTGTGCCCTTGCATACGAGTCGTCCCTTCACGTCGATGCCCGCTCCGTCGTGGAAGAAGAGCGTAGCGCCCGGCGCTATGGTGAGCGTAGCGCCCTCCTCTACGGTCATCGGTCCGTAGACTACGAGCGGTTTGCCGGCAGTTATGGTGTAGTCGGTCGTGATAGTCTTGTTGCGTGCGAAGTCGGCGTCCCACGACCATGCGTTGAGCACCACCTTCTGCTCCATTCCACTCTCGAGTGCGAACACGAGGCGGTCGTTCAGCTCCTTCGGTGCGTCACCGTGGTTCACGGCTGTGGTCACTTCCACGAACACGCGTATGCTGTCCTTGTTGCGCACCTCTATGTCGTTCGCCTTATAGCCCTGTTCCGGACTCAGATATACGCCGTCTACATTCACGCGGAATCCGTTCTGGTTGCCACCTTCGAGGCGCACCGACGTGCAGCGCAGTCCTTTACCCGAGCGGTTGCTCACCCAGAAGTCGCGCGTCGACGACGGCACGGTAGAGAACACGGTGTCAAGGCGCACCGTGTCGGTAGAGAACGTGAGCAGGTTGTTCGGCGATGTTGTGAAATCGTCGATATCGTCGCATGCGCTGAAGCCGAACACGCCCAGCGCACACATTATTATATATATATGAATATGTTTCATCGTAATATTTATAACGCAGAAACTGCGGTTTTATTGTATCATTACAATCAATTGCTATTGTTTAAGCGCCTTCAAGAAAGATCTTGCTCCGTATAACGGCACATTTGTCAACCTGCCTTCTTCACGATAATCGCTCATTGAGAAACGCAGACCATGCATATCGGGGTTTTCGGAAAGCGTCGTCTTGAGCGACTTCGACTGTAGGTTTTCTTCTGCTTTCACCTCTACCGGACAAACCGCAGTGTCTGCCTGAACGACAAAGTCGAGTTCGAGCTGACTGTTGTCCTTGCTGTAATAGAATACTGGCAGATCTGACAACGACTTCATCTGCGAGCAAACGAAATTCTCCGTGAAATCGCCCTTGCCGCTATTGTCTGTGCTTGGCAGAAGAAGCATGACAGGCGGAGTAAGACTCATCGCTCCAAGCAGTCCGCAATCGAGCATAAACAGCTTGAACGCAGAGATTTCTTCATGTATTTTCAATGGCATAGCAAGCGTTGTTACGCGGTTCACCTTATATACCAGACCTGCATCCAGCAACCACTGTATAGCAAGTTCGTAATCCTTCGCACGTGCACCTTTCTTCACAACTCCGTATATGAACTTGCGGTTTTCCTTAGCAAGTTGCGAAGGAATGGAATGCCACACCTGCCCGATGCGCATCACCTGCTCGGCAGGTGCGTGTTTTGAAATATCCTTCTCGTAGGCTGCAAGTATCTCGTTCTGCACTTCCCTCACCAAGTTGGCGTCATTGGTCTGCACAAATTTGTCTACCGCCTCAGGCATACCGCCCACCAGATAATACTCACGCAGATGCTGTATATAAAGTGTTCGCAATCCTTTCACAAAGTCCCAACGCTGCGCCTGCAGCAAATCTACCATTTGTTTCCTGTTGCGCGCAAGCAGGAATTCCTCGAAAGTCATCGGATACATATTGAGCGTGTTCACCTTTCCTACCGGATACGAATCGCCATCATGAAGCGTAAGTCCGAGCAACGACCCTGCCACCGCAACATGATATTGCGGCGCATCCTCGCAGAAATACTTAAGCGACGCCAATCCCCGCTTCAGCTCCTGCACCTCGTCCATTATGATTAGTGTCTTGCCGGGCTGAATGTTCACGCCGGTTATCGCACCGATGGTCAACAATATGCGTCCGATATTATAGTCGGGAGTGAAAAGGTCGCGCACAAGAGCGTTGTTGTCGCAGTTTATGTATGCAACATTCTCGTATTCGCGCCTGCCGAACTCCTTTAGTATATATGTCTTGCCAACCTGCCTCGCTCCAAGCAAAATCAGCGGTTTGCGGTCGTTACGGTTCTTCCACCTGACCAAGTCGTCCATTATAAATCTTTCCATAACAAATTGTCATTTGTCTTACACGATGCAAAGATACTGATAATCAGCGACAAAAACAAGTATTTTACACTTTTATGAGGGACTTTCCGCCGAATCACTACACTTTTATGAGGGACTTTCCGTCGAATCACTACACTTTTACGAGGGACTTTCCGCATAAGGATGCTGTGAAAGCTCCAGACACAAAAAGCGGTTGCACGTGCCCGAAGGCTCATGCAACCGCTTCTTATATTTCGTTTTATTACTATTGTCTGAGCAAGCTCACTTTTACTTTGTGAGGTTGATCTTGTTGTTTACATTTACAGCCTCTGCAACGGCTGCACAACAAATTGCGAAGATAAATCCGAAAATCATCATAATCTTAATCCTTTCTTTAATTTTTTAATTGTTATCCTTACTGTGTTTTTCTGTGTTTCTCATCTTTACCTCTTTTCATAACCTTGCCCGAAGGCAGTCGGTTACTTCTTGAGGCTGATTTTGTTGTTGACCTTTACCAGTTCAGCTATCGCTGCACAACAAATCGCAAAAATAAAACTGAAAATAACCATAATGTTACCCTTTCTTTAATTTTTACTTTGTTATCCCTAATTACCTATTCTCTTTTCTTGCCTTGCGGCATACGTCAGCCACGCTTCCAGCGTAACCTCGTTCGTTATTTACTGATGCAAAGTTAATGCCTTTTGTATTCGCACACAAGTGTAACATCAATTATTTTCCTGCTTGTCTTATATTTTTGATGTTAGTCAAGTAGTTGTCGTAAATTTGTATCTCTGCGATAGATTTGCAATATGTTTGTAGCAAGAAATGGCAGAGTTAGTAGTGAAGAAGTGGCAGTTGGGCAGGGTTTTGACTGCCAAAAAACACGGAAAAAGCCGCATTTTACGTATCCAAACCCACGTTTTACGTATCCAAAGCCTCATTTTACGTATCCAAAGTCAGAAGTAAGCGCATTACCGCGCACAGGTAACACGATTACCGCGATGCAAAAACAATATTACCGCAGCGCGGAAATGAAGTGCCCACGCTGCGGTAACTGGATAGTCTGCCTTTTTATAATTATAAATCGTGTTACCTTATTATATACAGCCTATCACTTTATTATATACAGCCTATCACTTTATTATATATAGCCTATCACTTTATGCGATACATTCTGAACGTCTTTGCCGGCAACTTGTCGCTGAGCACCGTGCCGCCCTTGCGACTCTGGCACGAAGCAGCCGACTCTACGGGGCGTACGGCGTCTGGGCGGTCGAGAGTGTTCTCGGCGTCCATGTCGTCGCTGTGCAGGGTTGTGAGCGTTGCCGAGTGCGAACCGCGCAGTCCGTTGAGGTTGAGCGTCAGGTCGTGCGCCTCGTCCGACGTGTTGACTACCTTGACGACGATTTCGCCCTTCTGTCGGTCAACGACCGCACTGGCGAAGAGTCCGTTCTGACCCTCCTGTCCTGCCACCGGCTTGCCGTTCATCGTGAGCGGCAGCACATTGGTGCCCTTGTTGCAGGCGTACATCTGCTGCACATAATAGCTTGTGCTCTTGAACATGCGCGTGTTGTCGAACCATATCAGGTCGGGGCGCCACTGCCATCCGTCTACGTGCGCGAAGAGCGGAGCGTAGGTAGCCATCTCCACAATGTCGGCGTTGCGCTCGATGTCGGTCATGAAGGCAGCCTCGTAGAGCGATGTCTCGAAGTGGTTCCACTTCTTGCCCTTTCCGTGGCATGCATACTCGCCGGCGAACACCTTCGGGCCCTTGCGGTCGTAGCCCTCGTAGCGCAGTCCGTGTGACAGGAACCACTGCTCGTTGCGGTAGAAATGCTCATCGACGAGGTCGGCCTTCATCTCCTTCATGGCTTTCCATCCCTTTTCGAACATCTCGCCCTCGGAGTCGGGGCCCGATGTGCCGATGAGGCGTATCTTAGGATACTTTGCGCGTATGGCTTTCACGAACGGGCGCAGACGCTCGTAGTAGAGGGTGTTCCACTGCTCGTTGCCCACAGCCAGATACTTCAGATTGAACGGCGCCGGGTGGCCCATCTCGGCACGCTTTCTGCCCCATGTGGTGCAGGTGTCGCCGTTGGCAAACTCGATGAGGTCGAGACAGTCCTGTATGTACGGCTGCAGCGAGTCGACGGGCACATGAGCCTTCGGGTTGTCCCAGTTCTGAAACTGGCACGCCATGCCCACGTTGAGCACGGGCAGCGGCTCGGCGCCAATGTCCTCGGCAAGCTGGAAATACTCGAAGAAGCCGAGTCCGTAGCTCTGATAGTAGTCGGGGAAGAGGCGGTAATGGAATGTCGACTGCCAGCGGTTGTTGTTCAACGGGCGGTTCTCGACGGGTCCGATGGTGTTCTTCCACTGGTAGCGGTGCTTCAGCGATTCGCCCTCGACGATGCAGCCGCCGGGGAAGCGCAGCACGCCGGGGTGCATGTCGTAGAGCGCCTGAGCGAGGTCGCGGCGCATGCCGTTCTCGCGGTTCTTGAACGTGTTGACGGGGAAAAGGCTCACGTGCTCGAGAGCCACGCTGCGTGTGCCGCTGAGCAGCACGCGCAGACAGCCCTTCTGTGCGGTCTTGCCGGGCGTGAGCACAGCTTCGTACTTCTTCCACTCGCTGCCGCTCACCTTTATCTGCGCCTTGGCGCGCTCCTGCGTTTCGTCCTGCGTGCTCTGGTCGGCAAGCGAGACGTCGATTGTAGCGTCGCCGTCCAGCGCTCTTGCCCATACCGTGAAGCGGTAAGGCTCGTCTTTGACGAATCCGATGCCGAAGTAGCCCTCGTTCTGCAGACCCGTAGCGCACTCCTTATGCCCCGTGAAGCCGAGCACTACGTAGTGGGGGCAGCGCTCGAAGGGTCCGTCCGCCTTCACCTCCACGTTGCCGAACGCCTGCCATCCGAGCAGCGCCTGCGGAAACTCGAACGAACGGTTCTTTACAAGCTCGCCGTACAGTCCGCCGTCGGCAGCATAGTTGATGTCCTCGAAGAAGATGCCGTACATGGTGGGGCTTACCGCTGCGCCAGCCTTACGGGTGTTGATGTCGAGCGTGTGCGTCTCAGCGAAGGCGCCGAATACCGACGATGCAGCCAGCATGCACGAAAGGATATATCTGTTTCTCATTTGTCCTGATATGTTTGTTTGGTGTTTTTTTGTATGTTCTGTCTCGGTGCGTTGTCTGGCGGTTAGTGCTTCACCAGACTCGGCGTGTTGTCTGCGGGCTTTATCGTTCCGTCGGCGTTGTATTCGAGCGGCTTCATCACTACGTTGCGCTTCGCCACGTGTCCGGCGAAAGCCTGCTTGCTCGTAGCCCACTTGAAGGCAGAGACGTCGAGCGCCACCGGATGCTGGCGCCAGTGCTTCAGTTATGCAATACCATACTCGTCTGATTTCTGGCGTATCTTTAGCAAACGCCTCCCAGTACCTAAGATATTTATCCTTTCTCCATAAGAAAAAGTAATTTATAAAGAGACAAGGTACTACTGAGACAAGGATAAACCCAAATCGGTCATTAGAAAAAGCTTCTTGTCATTTTCTAATGACCGATTTGGGATAAACAAAATGCCAATAAACTGAAGAGTATTTTCATAAGCAACAATTCTTTTTATTTACTTCAACTCAAAGGTTGCCATGAAAGGCACCTTCTCACCATCTATGCTATCCTCATAAAAAAAGCGGTAAACGCCTGGTTTGTTGGGAAGAATATCGGGAAAAAGATGGGCAGTAATGGTGCCGCTTTGACCATCGTTTAAAACATGACCGATGGCCGTGAACAAGCAATCGGTGGGCACAACAAACCAATTGCCATCCGCTCCTTGGGCTGTGATGCTATAGGCATCGCCATACACAAATTCCTCGCCACTATGGTTGGTAATCGTGAATCTGATTTCCGTGGTGCCCAATGGATAGGAAGGCTTCTCCGCCTTGAGGGAGATGCCTTGGTAGGTGCTCACGCCTTCCCTGTTGTTGATGATAGGGTCCAACTTGCCCTCAAACCTGATGGCGGGCGAGTTGTAAATCTGCCTACGAAACTCCAGCTGCTTCTCCTTCGTGTTCCAACGGAGCGCAACATCAATGGAGTTGGATCCCATTCCAAATCCAACAACATTTCGCAAGGCCGGGGTCTTGTCTTCCGACAGGAACTTCCGCTCAAGTATCCGCATAATGGCGTTCAGTTCCCTATGCGAATATTTACGCGCCGAAGCCTTGCGATAGGTTCTCTTCTTGCTCTTGACAACTCTCTTTTTGCTAATGGCAACCCTCTTTTTGCCAACAGTTGCCACTTTCTTTTGCTGAATGGCCATTGATGGGTTGCAAGCAGCACAAGTGGTTTGCATTGAAAGGAACATTGTCAATCCTAATATTATTGCATTGAGGAGTTTTGGCTTCAGTCTCATAGTTATCAGCAATTAATAATTTAACATGTAGAGAGATATGAACTCTTATAGTATATTTCTTTTCAAGGATGAAAACATTTATTCTATTTCAACAGACTATCAAAAGTCCTTATTAACGAAATAGGATCTTTATCAAATTCTTTCGTATCTAAATTAGACACAGTTTCTTTCATCACAGGATATGGCTTAAATACAATTTTAAGCAACATTTTCGCACCAATACTACTTCCCATCCAATAACCCTTTGCCACATCTTCATTCTTTACCTTAAAATAGAAAACATAGTTTGTGCCTTCCAAATGTAATGTTTTGGTATTTGTTATTGTTGAGATATAGTGTATATAGGCAGACACATTTTTCCCTTCATACACAGGTTTGAGGAATATCGGAGTTTTGTATGGTTTTGGATTTTTGTTCCAAACGCTTGGCAATGATTTTTGCGCCATAAGCGGAACGAACTTTATCCATTCTTTAGATTTTGAATCGTAGTACTTAATGCTCTTTATCTCTGTAGATTTGTATTCTTTCTTTTCTCTATACTTGGAATCTTTAGCAACAACGACATCACCATCATCAAGCATAAATAAAGTTTTTGTGACTCCCTTAACCACATTCCCGTTGTTTAAGGTAATTTCAACATTGTCCTGTGCTTGTACCATTACACACAACAAGAGGGCAAGAAACATAAAAAATATTCTTTTCATACTCATGTTTTTTTACAGTTTGACTTAATGTCACAAAAATACTTTTTTCTTTGCTATCCAAAAAAATAAACACGTTTTTTTTAACTTTTTTATCCGTGCGAATAGTAATATTTAACGCTTGAAACGAAAAATGGTTTATGGAAACTGTTATCTGTTATCTGTTATTTGTACAGCAAAAAAAATCGTTTTTGGAAACTGTCAACTGTAACGCTTGGGGATGATGTTATTGACCTGTCATGTGACATTTTACTCTTGTATAGACTACACCCTTTATCCAAGTCTTCAAAAGAGACATTTGAGATAGTGTTACTTATAAGAAGTTTTTTAACTCGTAGAGAACAAACAGTTGCCCCGGAATCTTTCAATAAAATAGCTCCTCACCGTTCTCCAATGATTATGATTCGCATAAATCCTTGCATTTCTCCCAATAGGCATCGAATTCCTCTTTGCTAACCAACATATTGGTTTCTATCGAATACAAGTCATATTGCAGGATAATGGACATCGGAGGATTGTGTTTGATGAAATCTTCTGGAAAGCAACCATCTATTTCGACATTAGCTACGCAATAGTTGCCATCTGCAGAAATTGTGATAGCCTTTGATACTCTCACGCAATCAAACTCGCCATAGCAAACCGTGTCGAACACCTTTATCTTGAAATAGAACTTGTATATCAATATTCTATTGTTGCATGGAAGTTGTTTTCTCAGACGGATGCACAAATGAGCCAAGGACAACAAAAAACTTTTCTTTGCATCCTTTGGAGACATTATCAGTGTGAAGTGCTTGCCAAGCTGACCTACGGAATTCACTTCGACTTTTGTTTCTGGGGCTTCCTTGGAGACAAGTATCTTGACTTCATTCACCGCCTTGCTCCAAATCTCGACGTAATCAGGAAAAATAAGGTAATAGTAGCTGCTGAAAAAGAACTCCTTCGTCTCAGGCTTGTACTGTATAAAGAAGTTGGCTGAATCAAAAGATTCGGTAAACTTTTCTTCGGGCATGATGTAAGAATCATCGGGCGACTTCTCACAAACCGTACTAAGCATCTTGACTCGCCTCTTGAACAATATTTTATATCTGTTGCGATATAGCTTGAAAGCAATGACGATAATTGCCAAAACGGCAAGGATTGCCAACCCTATAATATTCGTAAAGAAAAGAAGGAGAAAGATATATACGCCATATATGATGACGCAACTCCATAAAACGACCATTCCAAGTTTAGACATTATTTTTTTTATCATAAAGCTATTCGTTTTTTGTGGTTTTTTGAATCCACGATTTTCTGTTATCTATGATACAGGCATTAGTGTCCCGTTAAAATCGGGACACTAATGCTGTAAATTATTATTGTTATTCTACTTTGTTGTTACTTTCTTGTATTTTTGATTGCTTGCCGTAGGATTTTCAGGATTGGTCATCTGCAAATACCCTGCTGCAACAAGGGAGGTGATGTAACGCTCTCGGTTCTTGGAATGCATGCTGACTCCAATTCTGTCAAGTATCTCTTTGGTGGTTCGAGGAACAGAACAGAAATTTACTATGTCCCTTTGCTTGTTAGACAATGACACTTTTGGAGTGTCAGAGTGTCTAAGTTGAGTGTCTAAGTCGTTCTCAGAAGTGTCTAAGTCGGTGCCAGAGTGTCTAAGTCGAGTGTCATGGTCGGTGTCAGAGTGTCTAAGTCGAGTGTCAGAGTCTTGGACTTGGTTACTTTTTTCCTCGACTTGATTACTTTCCTCTTCGACTTGGTTACTTTCCCCCTCAACTTAGTTACCGACTTGGTTACTTTCCCCCTCGACTTGGTTACTTTCTTCTCTCCAAACCGTGATGACAAATTCCTGTGCCTTGTCATTATTCATAAACGTGACATTGATATCTTCGTCCAGTGCACGAGTGATGCCGCTACCTACACCAGTGTATGGCAGCAAGTATATAGCATTGTTAAAAAGGAACATATTGCGAGGCATGGAAGTTCCTGCCTTTATGTCATCATTTCTGCAAGTTCAGCATTATCGAACACTTTGCGCTTGTCGGCACCATTCTTCACCCATACGATTCCCTTGTTGTCATGATAAGCCATGTGAATTACTGAACATCAGTACGTTACGAGCAATCAGCAAGATTTCAATAAGTATATTAATAAGGTAGCGTCACCTTGAACAGCGGATTGTCTACATGCTCCTTGCGTATAACGTCCACAAGTTCGGCTACTATGTCGGGATGCGCAGCGCTCACGTCGTTGTCCTCGTGCAGATCGGTTGCGAGGTTGTACAGGCGCGGCTTGCCCTTTACGACAATCAGCTTCCAGTCGCCACGGCGCACAGCGATTTGGTCGGTCTCGTGGAACTCCCAGTAGAGATGGTCGTGCTTCAGCTGCTTGGCATCGTCGCCGAGGAGCGTCGGAGCGATGGAGAGTCCGTCGAAGCCGTCGCCCGCGAGCTGGCGGTTGGTGTAGCGCTTGCGGAAGTTCTTCACGCCGGCGAGGTCGCAGAACGTAGGCATGAGGTCGTAGAAGGCGAACTGCAGGTCGTTCACCTCGCCCGCCTTGACGTGTCCGGGCCACCATGCGATGAACGGAATGCGTATGCCGCCCTCGTAGCACTGGCGCTTGAGTCCGCGCAGCTTGCCGTCGCGTCCGAAGAATTCGGGGTCGGCGCCGCCCTCCTCATGAGGTCCGTTGTCGGAGGTGAAGATGACGAGCGTGTTCTTGTCGAGGCCCTTCTCGCGCAGCTTCGCCATCACCTCGCCCACGTACTGGTCGAGACGCGTTATCATTCCGGCAAACTGTGCGTGGGTATGCTCCACGGCGTTGTAGCGCGAGCCCTCCTGTCCGCCCCACGTCTTGTCGACGAAGAACTTCTTCTCGTAGCCCTCCACGATGCTGTCGTATGGCTGTGCCAGTTCGGCGTGAGGCAGGGTGTACGTGAGGAAGCCCACGAACGGCTTCTTGCCGTCCTGACGGTCAATCCATTCGAGCGCTTTGTCGTGTATGATGCGTGCCGAATACTGCTGGCGCTTATGGTAGTCGCGTCCGAACATGGGGTACTGTATGTTCTGCTCCATCACCTCGCGCACTACCGCCGTGTCGCCCATAGAGCGCGAGTAGCGGTTGAGGAAGTTGGGATAATACAGATGCGCCTGAAACTGGCAGATGTAGCCGTAGAACTCGTCTACGCCGCGCTTGTCGGGCGTAGAGGGCGAGCCTTCGTAGCCGCCTGCCCACTTGCCGAAGACGCCTGTGGTGTAGCCGTGGTCCTTCAGCATCTCGGGCAGAATCTTGTGCTGCGGATCGTAAGGCTCCTGACCCACAACAGCAAAGTCTACGTTGTTGCCGTACATCACGGTATGCTCAGCAGACCAGTATTCGCGGTTGCCGCGCACGTGTCCGTGACCCGAATGCTGACCCGTCATTATCGAAGCGCGCGAGGGCGCAGACACCGGCGAACCGGCGTAAGCCTGCGTGAAGCGCATGCCCTCCTCAGCCATGCGGTCGATGTTGGGCGTGCTGATATTGGGCTGTCCGTAGCAGGCGAGGTCGCCGTAGCCCATGTCGTCGCACAATATGAATATAATGTTGGGTTGCTTCGGCTGCACACGCTTCTGGGGAGCCTTTGCAGCCATGAGCGTAGGCACTACGGAGAGTGCGGCGCCCGCTAAGAGAATATTCTTGTTCATCGTGAAATATGTTGTTTCAGAGTAATCGATTTGTTTTCAATGTATAAAATTACAGCAAATAATCCGAACGCCAAAATCATTTGACTACAAACGCATAAATTAAGCCATTTTTACTCCGTTTTTCAGATAAAAAACATTACTTTTGCATATAGATTTTGCGCGGAAGCGCACATCTTAATCTAATAAAAGGACATTTACTAATAACTTTAAAGCAAACAATATGGCAGCAACAGTACTGAACGATGCGCAGATTGATATACTCAATATGATGCAATGGGTGAAAAGTCCCGAGGCTTTAGCTGACTTGAAACAAGCGATATCCGATTTCTTCGCAAAGAAAGCGAAGGAAGAGATAGACGCTATGTGGGCTAACGGAAAGATGAACGAGGCAAAGTTCGAAAGCTTTGAGAATCTTCACGAAAGAAATTAACAGACTGCGCCATTATTGGCAACGCAAAGTATATTGTAACACAAGACCATCACTTCAATATTCTGAAACAAATATCATTTCCGAAAGTAGACGTGATAACACTGAAAGCGTTTCTTGCGGACTTGCAAAAACTATAAACAACAATGAGAGAGAAAATTGATTGCTTTCTGCCCTGCAACGATGTAGCCGAGATTGCCGACTCGCTGCAGACGCTGAGCCAAAGCAAGACTACACAGCATATAAACCTGCTCGTGAGCGACGCAAGCGACATCTGCGCGTGCGGCGACTCGGACAGCATCAGCGACTGCACCGTGATAACCATAGACGGACTGACGTCGACAAAGACGCTGCTCACCATCGAGGAGCATACCGACGCCGAATACGTGCTGCTGAGCCTGAAGCACACGCCGGTGAGCCTCGGACTGCACGCGCTCGACCGACTGCTACGCGTGGCTACCGACAGCAATGCGGGTATGGTGTACGCCGACTGCTACATACAGAAGGACGGCGTGCAGGAGAAACATCCTACCATCGACTATCAGACGGGCAGCATACGCGACGACTTCGACTTCGGACAGCTCGTGCTCATACGCGCATCGCTGCTGCACGAGTACGCCGCAAAGCAACAACTGGCTGACTACAAGTGGGCTGGCTTCTACGACTTGCGCCTGTACATAAGCCGCAAGTCGCAGATTTTCCATCTTAACGAGTATCTGTACACGCAGGTGGAGACCGACTCGCGCAAGAGCGGCGAGCGCCAGTTCGACTACGTCAACCCGCGCAACCGCGAGGTGCAGATAGAGATGGAACAGGTGGCAACGAAGCACCTCGACAAGATTGGCGCTACGGTAGACACGTCGAAATATATGAAGCCCGACTACAGCGAGCAGGACTTCACGTACGAGGCTTCGGTGATTATACCTGTTTTCAACCGCGCCAAGACCATCGCCGACGCTGTCGGATCGGCTCTTGCACAGAAGACTACATTCAAATACAACGTAATAGTAGTGGACAACCACTCCACCGACGGCACTTCAGACATCCTCGAAGCGGCTGCTGCTGAGGACAAGCGCCTCATACACATCATACCCGAGCGCACCGACCTCGGTATCGGCGGCTGCTGGAACGTAGCTGTCGACGACGAACGCTGCGGACGCTTCGCCGTGCAGCTCGACAGCGACGACCTCTACTCGTCGCCGCAGACGCTGCAGCGCATCGTCGACGAGTTTCACAAGCAGGGGGCTGCGATGATTGTGGGCTCCTACCGCATGTGCAACTTCCAGCTCGAGACACTCCCGCCGGGACTCATCGACCACAAGGAGTGGACCGACCAGAACGGACCGAACAACGCGCTGCGCATAAACGGACTCGGCGCGCCGCGCGCTTTCTTCACGCCTATCCTTCGACAGATTCAGTTCCCGAACACTTCGTACGGCGAAGACTACGCTCTCGGACTCGCCTTCAGTCGCAAGTACCGCATCGGCAGAATCTTCGACGAGCTTTATCTGTGCCGACGCTGGGACGGCAACAGCGACGCCGCCCTCAGCATAGAGCGCCAGAACGCCAACAACCTGTATAAGGACCGCCTGCGCACATTGGAGATTGCGGCGCGCCAGCAGCTCTCCGAAGGCACCGCAGACGCCTCAGCCGACAGTTCGCTGCAGCGCTTCTTCAACCGCCAGCTGGAGGTGTGGGAGGATGCCAGACAGCACTTCCACGACCTGCGCAACGTGAAGACGCGCGAGTTGTCGTGCGGCGAGATTACGCTCAAGCTGCAGTACAACCCCGCACGCATCGTCTCTACAGGCGCAAACATCGACCGCAAGACCATCGCCGAGCGCCCCTGCTTCCTCTGCGAGCAGAACCGACCGAAGGAGCAGATGCAGAAGCAGGTGGACAAGAACTTCACGCTGCTCGTCAACCCCTTCCCTATCATGCCGCAACACTTCACCATTCCGCTGCGCACTCACCGTCCGCAGAGCATCGGCATGAACTATGGCGAGATTTACCGACTGCTCAACGCCTATCCGACGCTGACGGTGTTCTATAACGGACCGAAGTGTGGCGCGTCGGCTCCCGACCACATGCACTTCCAGGCTGTATGTTCGGGCATGCTGCCGCTGCAGACCAACTGGCCCCGACTGAGCCGCGACACCGAAGTGCTCATAAAGAACGACGAGCGTGGTGCGATAACAGCCGTACGCGGCTTCGCCGTGCCCGTATTCTCTATACGCACTACCGACCAGCACACGGGCGAACAGCTCTTCCGCAAGCTCTATTCGGCGCTGCCGATGCACGGCGGCGACACCGAGCCGATGATGAACATCATAGCATGGCGCGACGGCGACGACTATCAGGTGGTGGTGATACCACGTACGAAGCATCGTCCCGACTGCTACTTCGCCGACGGCGAGCAGAAGCGCCTCGTAAGTCCGGGTTCGCTCGACATGGCGGGCCTCATCGTCACACCGCGTAGCGAAGACTTCAACACGCTCAGCGCAGACGAAGCCGCAGCTATCTTGAAGGAGTGCGGCATGGACACGGCTACGTTCAACGAGACAGCCGAGAAGCTGCGCACACTTGCAGCGGGCAACCTCGCTTCTAACACCCACTTCGCAGGCAAGCAGCCGAATGTATCGGTAGGCATCGTGAGCGGTGCGAAGATATCTTTCTCGCTCAACAAGCCGTACATGGCTAAAGGCAACCTGATTGAGGGCGAGCAGGTGGTTGAGTTCCATGAGGGCGGCATCCTGTGGAACGGCAACCAGTATCGCGAGCTTACTTTCCATCCGCAGCAGAACGACGCCTCGTTCTCGCTGCACGACGTAACAATCGGCGTCAACTTCCACTGGGAGCGTCAGGAGACGCAGACCTTCCTGGGCACGCTGCGACTCGTAGTAGACTCAGACCGCGTCTGCGCCATCAACGAACTGCCCGTGGAGTCGTATCTGGAGAGCGTCATCTCAAGCGAGATGAGCGCCACATCGAGCCTCGAACTGCTCAAGGCGCACGCCGTCATCTCGCGTAGCTGGCTGCTTGCGCAGATTGAACAGCGCCACAAGCAGCAGACGGGCGCCGGAGGCAGCGGCTTCTTCTCGTTCATACGCAAGGACGACGAGCTGATAAAGTGGTACGACCGCGAAGACCACACCATCTTCGACGTATGCGCCGATGACCACTGCCAGCGCTATCAGGGCATCACAAAGGCTACGAGCAAGCATGTGGCGGAGGCTATACACGCCACACGCGGACAGATACTGATGGACAACGACGAGATATGCGACGCTCGCTTCAGCAAGTGCTGCGGCGGCGCTACGGAGGAGTTCCAGTATTGCTGGGAGAACGTGAAGAAACCGTATCTTGCGGCGATACGCGACGTGGCTGATGCAAGCTCTTGCGGATGCAACAACGCCGCAGCCGCAGAACTGCCCGACCTGACCGTAGAGGAAAACGCCGAACGCTGGATTCGCACAGCGCCAGAGTCGTTCTGCAATACCGACGACAAGAAGATACTCTCGGAAGTGCTCAACGACTACGACCAGGAGACGACCGACTTCTATCGCTGGCACGTCACATACACGCAGGAGGAGCTGAAGAGCCTCATCACAGAGCGTCTGAAGATGGAGTTCGGCGACATTCTCGACCTCGTTCCAGTGGAGCGTGGCAGCAGCGGACGCATCTGCCGACTGAAGATTGTGGGCTCGGAGCGCACATTCACCATCGGAAAGGAACTGGAGATACGCCGCGCGCTGAGCGATACGCATCTCTACAGCAGCGCATTCGTCGTAGACAAGGAGGACGTAAAGGACGGCGTGCCGCAGACATTCCGACTCACGGGTGCAGGCTGGGGACACGGCGTAGGACTCTGCCAGATTGGTGCCGCAGTAATGGGCGCCAAGGGCTATAACTACGACCAAATCCTGCTGCACTACTATCGCGGAGCGGAGATAAAAAGGATATATAAGTAGTTTTGAATTGTGAGTTTTGAATTTTGAATTGTGCGCTACGCGCATTTTGAATTGTTCAATTTTGAATTAAGAATTCGCAACTCATAATTCATAAATTCAAAACTCAAAACTCATAAACTCAAAATCGCAGGCGAAGCCGAGAATAACTCAAAATTCAAAACTCAAAATTCAAAATTGCCAAAGGCAACAATTCAAAACTCAAAACTCATAAACTCAAAATCGCAGGCGAAGCCGAGAATAACT
>OGGW01000585.1_pt1 | contig 34712 bp, 29 predicted proteins | sample 1571291 | NCBI WGS metagenome assembly OGGW01 (sample SAMEA2582028, study PRJEB24529) | metagenome | biome: Human gut stool | place: China | collected 2011 | reverse complement strand
CAAAACCAATCTTTTTTATTATTTTTGCAAGAAGAAAAAGCGATTCGTCTGTCTGTGCAAAATGCTTCGTCAGTCAGGGCAAACCTGCCTCATCTGTCAATACGAAATAATTTATCTATCCATTATGAATATGAAAGAAAAGAACGCAAAGAAATCTAAGATACATCAGTTAGGGTTCTCTTTCCTGAAGAGAGAATCTAATTACTTGGACCGCCAACGTCAAGCTATCCTTGTGTGTTTCTCCGTGATGCTCTCTTTGGGCATCCTGTCAAATATCCTAGGCTTTTCTGGAGCCTTTGATCCGTTTTTTACCGTGTCTAACATCGTTTTTCTGATTGTCGTGTTATCCTCCTTCATGGCTTATCTCTTCGGGAAAATCCCAATGGTGAGGGCAATCGTTTGTATCGCTATCGCCACCCAGTGCTTTATCGGAGCTGATATCCTCTACAGTGCCTTTATGCCTACGCTGAAAGATAACAGAATGGTGATTCTCATCAATATGCTTATCCTTTCAGGCAACATGTTTTTCTCGCTGGCGGCTTATCAGGCGCGTCTCACACGCTGGCTGGTGGGAATAGCTTTGGGGGTTTATATATTGAGTGTGATTGTAACGGGGGATGAATCGCTCATGGATTATTTCTTCATGATGATGCTCATATTGCTTTTTATCAGCGTGCTGAGTCTGGCTGTTGCCAGAAACGGTGAGTATCTTGTCAATGCGAACAGAACGTTGCAGCGTGATGAGGAAGAACTGCTCCAGGTGCTGAAGATAAACAAAAAGCAGATTAAGGCATACGTGGCTCTGGTGAAGGAAAGGCATGATGTTAAACTTACCGCGCATTTGCTGGATCTTCTGGGTGAGGCTTCGCAGAAGAATGTCATAGACAATGTGATGCAATATCTCCAGACCCGCGAATTGAGCAAACAGAACATAGAACGCGTCTTTCCCGAGTTGAGTGCCTCTGAACAGGAAATCTGTTACCTTATCCTGCAGAACAGAAAGCTGAGTGAGATTTGCATGCTGCTCAACAAGTCGGAATCGAACATCACTACCCAGCGGGCCAACATCAGAAAGAAGTTGGGAATGGGCTCTGCTGATAACCTGAAGAAGGTTCTGGAGAAGCGCATAGCTGAAAGCCTGTAGGCCGATGAGGCTGATACTGAACCATATCCTGTTATTTTCGGAAATTTTGAACATATTGTGATAAGATGTGAATAGTCTTTTATCACCGAAAAGCTGTACCTTTGCACCCAGATAATAAATGAAACGTAAATCAATAGAAATCATTAAGAAGAAATGAAGAAAATAATCATCTTATGTTTCGCGCTCGGAGCTTTCCATACACTTGGCGCACAGGAGACGCTTACGCTCAGCCAGTGCCTGCAGATGGCAGTGGATAACAACCTGTCGCTCCAGAGCAGCCGAAACGAAATAGCTAAGGGAAAGTACGCTATCAGCGAAAATCAGGCTAAACTCTATCCGCAGATCAATGCGGTGGCACAGCTCAACGATAACTTTACGCCACCTGTTTCGGTTACCGACGGCTCGGCTTACGGCAAGCCTTATAATGTAACCAAGACGTTGCAGTATAATGCATCGGCGGGTGTACAATTGCAGATGCCACTGTATAACCAGATGATTCTTACCGCCATCGACATCACCAAGATTGCCGATAAACTCAACCAACTCTCTTATGAGAAGGCGCGTGAAGATCTCATCGTGCAGACTGCCAAGATGTATTACATGGCGCAGAACACATCTGAGCAGATTCGTCTGACGGATGACAATATCAAGCGACTGGTAGAACTCAGAAACATTACCCAGGCTTTCTATGACAACCAGATGAGTCTGGAGGTAGATCTGAAGCGAGTGAATCTCAATATCGAGAACCTCACCGTGCAGCGCGATAACGCCATCGCCATGCTCGAACAGCAGTATACCATGCTCAAGTATGTGATAGATTATCCTGCCGAGAAGGAGATGAAGGTGACAGCCGTAGATCCGGGAAAGATTGAGATGGTGAAGGCTGACGGATTGGATACGGGACTCTACGAACTCCAGTTGCTGGAACAGAAGAAACTGCTCACCCAGAAGCAGACCAAACTTGCCAAGGACGGCTATCTGCCATCGCTCTCGCTGACCGGAAACCTGATGTATTCTGCCTTTACCGATAGGATAGATCACTGGATTCATTCGGGCGAATCAAACCACTGGTATGGTTCCAACGGTCTGGGCATTCAGCTGCGAGTGCCTGTATTCGATGGTTTTGAAAAGCGTTCTAAAATCAGAAAGGCGAAGATAGAGGAGGAGAATGCACGCATCGGTTACGAGGACGCCCTGAAGGGACTGCAGGCAAACTATATGAATGCGGTGAGCGAGGTGAATAACAGTCAGCGCAACTACAAGAAGCAGTTTGATAATTATACCATGGCTCAGGATGTTTACAACGTAACAGCCGACCAGTATAAGGAGGGTGTGGCTTCGATGACAGCGGTGCTGCAGGACGAGATGCGTATGAGCGAGGCAATGAACAATTATCTCACAGCCTACTATCGCTACAAGGTTGCCAATCTCTCGCTGCTCAAGTTGACTGGACAGCTCAACCAGATTTCGGTTGCTAAATAACGGAGAAGAATAAATCATTAAAAAATAAAACATAAACAGGAAAACGGGATGTAAAAAACTTTACTTCATATTCCCTGATTCCAAATTACAATAAAACTATGGAACAGAACGAAAATAAAAATATAGAAACAGCAGAGGCTACACAGGTATCTCACGAAGAAACCAGGAAAAAACTCAAGAAACAGCGCGTAAGACAGATTATCGCCAGTCTGATAGGTGTTGCTATCCTGGCTTTCGGACTCTGGAAGATCGTTTGCCTCTTCCTCGATTATAGCTCTAACGAAACGAGCAATGATGCTCAGATAGAGCAATATATCTCACCGGTTAATCTCCGTGCATCCGGCTATATCGCCAAGGTATGCTTCAGAGAACATCAGGAAGTACACAAGGGAGATACCCTCCTTGTGCTCGACGACCGGGAGTATCGTATCCGTCTGATGGAGGCTGAAGCAGCCCTCAAGGATGCCAAGGCAGGAGCCAATGTCATCAACGCTACAGAGCAGACCACCGAGACATCAGCTTCTATCTATCAGGCATCTATCGATGAAATAAATGTACGACTTGCCAAACTTGCCAAGGACTGCGAACGCTATCGCAACCTGGTAGAAAAAAAGGCGGCTACTCCTATCCAGCTCGAACAGTTGGAGGTGGAATATGCTGCTACCAGGAAGAAACTCGAAGGGGTAAAGAAGCAGCAGGCTGCTGCCTATAAGGGAGTAAACGAGGTAACTACCCGCAAGCAGAATGTGGCTGCCTCCATCGAGCGTGCCGAGGCAGCCGTAGAGATGGCAAAGCTGAATCTCTCTTACTGTGTGGTTGTGGCCCCTTGTGATGGTAAACTGGGTCGCCGCTCTATCGAGGAGGGACAGATGGTGAATGCAGGAACCACCATTACCTACATCATTCCAACCAACAACAAATGGGTGATTGCCAACTATAAGGAAACCCAGATAGAGAATCTCTATGTTGGACAGAAGGTGCGTATGACCGTAGATGCCATCAGCAACAAGGAGTTTGAGGGTACGGTGACCGCCATTTCTGGTGCTACCGGTTCGAAATATTCGCTGGTACCTACCGACAATTCTGCTGGCAACTTTGTCAAGATTCAGCAGCGTGTGCCTGTAAGAATCGATTTCAACAACCTCAGCAAAGAGGATAATGAGCATCTTGCTGCCGGCATGATGGTGGTTGTCAAGGCTGAGAGAAAGTAAAAAACAGCTAGATGGAAATGAAGTAATATATGGAAGAAGAATATAAGAATTATCCGTTTTATGATTGGGTGCCCAAACCGCTCGGAATCATCTTCATGATCATCCTCTTCGTGCCGATGATTACGATGAGTGGTGTCTATTCTGCCAACAGCGGCGAGATGATGAGCGGGCTTGGCATCCAGTCGGAATACATCGCCTTTGCCGGGTTCTGCACCTCGATAGGAATGGCGGCTTTCTCGCCGTTCTTCTATGAACTGGTGTGCATCCGTAGAGAGAAAATGATGTGCATCGTGGGCTTCTCCATTCTCTTTATCCTCAGTTTCGTGTGTGCCCAGACCGACTCGCTGTTCATACTCGGACTGTGCAGTCTGCTGATGGGGTTTGTCCGCCAGACGCTGCTGATGGCGCATCTCTTCGTGCTCATCAGATACGGTTTCGGAATAGAGGCTACGAGGAATATCACGCCGGGATGCGAGCCTACTACCGAGGAAGCATGGGATGCGGTAGATTCGGAGAAGATGGTTTCGCAGCCGGTCATCTATCTCTTCTTCATGATTATCGGACAGTTGGGAACCTGGCTAACGGCATGGCTTGCCTATGCCTATGAGTGGCAGTATGTTTATCATTTCATGATGGCATTCATGCTGGCAGGCATCATCATCGTGTTCTTCACCATGCCTTATCATAAGTATCCGATGCCTAAGTTCCCGATAACGCTGTCGAAGTTTGGCAATGTTACGGTGTTCAGTATCATGCTCTGTTCGTTTGCTTACGTCATGGTTTTCGGTAAGACGCTCGACTGGTTTGATGATCCAACCATCCGTTTCTCTTCGGTGGTCTATCTTATCTTTACCGCTCTGTTCATCTATCTGGAGAAGACGCGGCGTTCACCTTATTTCATCATGGAGGTGTTCCAGCTCAGAGTCATCAACTACGGCATCCTGCTCTTCTTCCTGCTGATGGTCTGCAATTCGAGTGCCATGTTTGTCAACGTGTTCACCAATGTGAGCATGAAGATAGACAACTGGCAGAACGCCACCTTGGGCAACTGGGTGATGGTGGGCTACACCGTGGGACTGATATTCGCCGTCATCGCCCGAGCCAAGAATATTCACCTAAAGTGGATGTACTGTCTGGGCTTCCTCTTTATCGGAGCCTATGCGCTGTACATGTATTTCGAAGTACAGAACGACGGCATGTATGAACGTATGAAATGGCCTATCATCATCCGTTCTACGGGAATGATGCTGCTCTATTCGCTCATCTCCACGATAGCCAACCAGCGCATGCCTTACCGCTTCATGTCAACCTGGGTTTGCATCATGCTTACCGTTCGTATGGTCATTGCCCCTTGCATCGGCTCTGCGCTCTATACCAATGTGCTTCAGCACAGACAGCAGTATTATGTAACCCGCTTTGCCCAGGATTACGACCGCACGAACATCGAGACGGCGAAGACTTACGACCAGACGGTGAGAGGCATGCAATATCAGGGCAAGAGTGTAACCGAGGCACAGAACATGGCTGCCATGAGTACGAAGGGAAAGGTACAGGTACAGGCCACGCTGGTGAGCATCAAGGAGATGGCAGGCTGGACCTTCTACGGCTGTCTGCTGTGTGCCGGACTGATGCTCGTTCTCCCTTGGCGCAAGCGCAATATCAGGGAACTGACGCGCGAATATCTGCTGAAGAATGTAGATGTGAAATCCCTGGGAAGAAGGTAGGGGAGTGCTAAAATATCATAAAAGATACAGGCTGCTCATCTGATGAATGGATATTTTTGTTATCTTCGCAGTTAAATCTGAAGATAACAGACCCATATTCATCATGAAAATAACAGATAATATCATCATATACGAGGCTCATGAGTTTCCTCAGCTGTTGATGCAGCCTTTCTACTCTGACTATGTCGGTATCGTAATCTGTCATCAGGGGATGTTCCGTTTCTGCGTAGACGGAACATCCTTTGTTGCATCTGAGGGTGAGACCGTTTTCCTCTCCAAAGGGGTGATGTTTCATGTGCAGGAAACGGGCAAGAACCTTAAATATACCCTTCTTTTTTACCGTGCTGAACAGATTCGTCACATGTTGGGCAATACCGTGGTTACCATGCGTCTTTATGCTACGATTTATCCCAAACCCTGCCATGTAAGGAAGACGGGTTATGAGGATATGCTTACTTCGTATGCCCTGATGTTGAGGAAACTGGAGCAGGAAAAAGAGAAGAATGGTGAACTGGATGCCTATTGTGTGCATGAGCAGAAACTGTTGCTGATGGCTGTTACGTACCGGTTGTGCAGCATCTTCTCGGCATCGTTCAAGGCTGCCGGCAAGGAGATGGAGCGGAAGATAGCCATCTTTGAGTCGCTGGTGCTGCTGATAGAGAAGAATTATATGCGTGAGCGCAGTGTGGCTTTCTATGCAGATGAACTCTGTCTTACACCGAAATATCTGTCGGTACTGGTCAAGTCGGTTTGCGGTCAGACGGTCCAGCAGTTGCTTTTCAAGGCGATGATCCGTCGCAGTATCTATCTGATGAAGAATACCACGAAGACGATACAGCAGATAGCCAATGAACTCAGTTTTCCCAATGCCTCATCCTTCGGTACCTTCTTCAAGAAGCATACCGGTCTGTCGCCTAAGCATTACCGTAATTGGGAAGAAGGGAATGAACCGCCTTCTTTCAAATAAAGATTTCATCCTATACCTATAAAATAAAAAAGGGACAGAGGAATTGTTCTGTCCCCTGTCCCGATACTGTGATATAACTAAAACAACTGAGCGAAAGCCTCGGCTGTCTTTCCTGTATAGGTTTTCATCTCTGTAACCGGCTTGTAACCGAAATCCTTGAAGGCAAGGAGCTGTGTGGCAACAAACTGGTGGTCGTCAGAGATGCAAGCCTGTAACTTCATATTACCCATGCTGATGGCAGAAACAGGGAATTTGCTGATCGCTGTTTCTACATCTTTAGGGGCTGCACTGAGGATGTTCTCAAGCTTTCTTCCATCCTCTGCAGAATATTCCTTCTCTTTTATCTTAATCACGCTGTTGGTAGGTTGATAGATGAGCTTGACAGTCAAACCCATGAAACCTTTCTTTACCTGTACATCCTGGAGTGCCAAAACATCAGCACCCATCTCTAAATGATTAATCTTTGCCATAATTTTATACTGTTATTTGCTTATTCTTAATTCTTGAAAAATAATATATATTGAACTGTTTTTTGTTTTGAATAGGGGTGTAACCAGTCTTATCGCAAATCTTAGGAAAGATGCGATAAACCTATATGATATTTTAAAAAGAGAAAAGAATAAGCACTAACAGAGCAGACGCCGCAGGCAAATGACATAATACTTGCTGGCGACATCAAAGTGGATTGGGGCAGTTTCCTGTCGGAAAGGCTCCATGCCACCTTCTATAGCTGATAAAAGGGATGATAAATAACGGATTCTATTTGTAAGCAATCTACTGGCAGTCTGACTGTTGTGCATGTTGCCACTTGGCAATAAGCGCTGCGGACGGCTGCTACAGATGCGGTAAGCAAGCTGTGAGGCGTTTTCAAGCTGTGCCTCAGGCTGGCTCTTGTCATACTCAACCTTCGCCAAACCATCTTTCTTATGGCTTGCATCTTCGGTATAAGAATCCTCGGGAGTAAAAGAAATAGAGGCAGCAGATACCTCTCCATAGCCTGAGAAGACCATGGACACCAGAAAAAGGATGTATAGTATCAACTGCCTCATATTAAATATATTATGGTATCAGGAGAATTTCCTGACACCGGGGATGATTAATAACTTCTTGCGATGATGACACGGGCTACGGCTGGCTTGCCGCTTACCATATCTACACCTGGAGTCTGCTCGTAAGCGAAAGGCACGCAGCGGATGGTAGCCTGAGTCTCTTCCTTAATCTTAGCCTCGGTCTCGGCTGTACCGTCCCAATGGCAGAGGAAGAAACCACCGTCCTTTACACGCTCCTTGAACTCTTTGTAGTTGTCGCACTCGTAAACGTGAGCATCACGGTAAGCACGAGCCTTCTCGAAGATATTCTTCTGGATGTCTTCCAACATATCCTTTACGCGCTCAACGATACCGTCGAAGCTTACGTTCTCCTTTTCCAAGGTATCACGACGCATAATCTCGATGGTGTTGTTCTCCAAGTCACGGCCACCCATAGCGAGACGTACAGGAACACCCTTCAACTCATAGTCAGCGAACTTGAAGCCAGGACGCTTTGCAGGGTTATCATCATACTTTACGGTGATGCCCAACTCGCGGAGCTGGTCGATGACAGGCTGCAACTTAGCAGTAATCTGAGCCAACTGCTCGTCGCCCTTGTTGATAGGAACGATAACCACCTGGATAGGAGCCAGCTTTGGAGGCAATACCAGACCGTTGTCATCGCTGTGAACCATGATGAGGGCACCCATCAGTCGGGTAGAAACACCCCATGAAGTAGCCCATACGTACTCAGGCTTGTTCTCCTTGTTCAAGTAGGTTACATCGAAACTCTTTGCGAAGTTCTGACCCAGGAAGTGAGAAGTACCGCTCTGGAGAGCCTTGCCATCCTGCATCATTGCCTCGATGGTATAAGTGTTGAGAGCACCTGCGAAACGCTCAGTCTCACTCTTCACACCCTGCAATACAGGAACACCCATGTAGTTCTCTGCAAACTCAGCGTAAACCTTGAGCATCTCCTGAGCCTTTGCCTCTGCCTCTTCCTTGGTAGCGTGGGCTGTATGACCCTCCTGCCAGAGGAACTCAGAAGTACGGAGGAACGGACGGGTACGCATCTCCCAACGCATTACGTTGCACCACTGGTTGCAGAGGATAGGGAGATCACGCCATGAATGGATCCAGTTCTTATATGTGTTCCAGATGATAGTCTCAGAAGTAGGACGGATGATGAGCTCCTCATCGAGCTTTGCATTAGGATCCACCTCAACCTCTGTACCATCCTCTGTAGAACGGAGACGGTAGTGGGTAACAACGGCACACTCCTTGGCGAAACCTGCCACGTGCTCAGCCTCACGAGAGAAGAAACTCTTCGGGATGAGGAGAGGGAAGTATGCGTTCTGTACACCTGTCTGCTTAAACATCTTGTCGAGCTGCTGCTGCATCTTCTCCCAGATAGCGTAACCGTATGGTTTGATAATCATACAACCACGAACTGGTGACAACTCAGCGAGATCAGCCTTTACTACCAAATCATTGTACCACTGACTGTAGTTGTCAGCGCGCTTGGTTAAATTCTTGAGTTCTTTAGCCATATTGCTTTTTTCTATTTATTTTGTTTTTTATTTCTTCTGTTATATATATTAAGGTATAAGCTTGAACCTTCATCATCTGCTGCCGGCAGTTCATCGGCCAACAGGTGTCTGAAATTCTATTTTTAGGGATTTTCCACCCCCAAATAGGTGATTTCCTAGCTCTATTTCGACAAATACCCTTAAATTTGCATGCAAAAATACAAAAAAATATTAGAAAACTCTCCATTATGGAGAAAAAAGAGTTATCTTTGCAATTAAATAACATAAATATAGGAGATTTTAAAATGAAAAAGACTAATTTTGCTGTTGCAGGCCTCTCTTTGTGCTTGCTTTTCTCTAGTTGTGGAACCAATCAGAAAACTGGTACAGCAGTAGGTGCCGGTTCTGGTGCAGCTCTGGGTGCTCTCGTTGGTGGATTGCTCAATAATAGCCATCGTGGTACAGGTGCTCTCGTAGGTGCTGCTATCGGTGCAGCTGTTGGTGGCGGTGCTGGTAACCTCATAGGAAAGCACATGGATAAGGTAAAGGCTGAGGCTGAACAGGTGAAGAATGCACAGGTTGAGACTGTAACAGATGCCAATGGCTTGTCTGCCGTTAAGGTAACATTTGCTTCTGGTATCCTCTTCCCAACTAACGGTTCTACTCTCAGCAGCAGCGCAAAGACTGATTTGGCTCAGTTTGCCGGTGTATTGAAGAACAATACCGACTGCGAGGTTTCTATCCAGGGTTATACCGATGCTACAGGTAATGATGGTATCAACTTGCCTTTGAGCCAGAAGCGTGCTGAGGCAGTTTACAACTATCTTGCTTCTTGCGGTGTTACCAGTCGTCAGGTAAAGAATGTTCAGGGGTTTGGTTCTGCTAACCCTGTAGTGAATACTACTGCTGCTTGTGCCCAGAATCGTCGTGTAGAGGTTTACATGTATGCTAGCCAGGCTATGATTAACGCAGCCAACAATGGTACATTGAAGTAATAACTTACATGATCCTGGAAGGGAAAAAGCAAATAGATGATTTTGAAGAAAATCAAGAATATAGTAAAATGGGTGGTGGTGCTGTTTTTCAGTACCACCATTCTTGCTGTAGTGGCATATAGGTTCATTCCTGTATATGTCACTCCTCTGATGTTTATCCGATGCTTCCAGCAAGTAGCTGATGGAGAGAGTATTACCCTGCATCATCATTGGGTTTCGATGGATAAGATTTCGCCTCACATGCCAGTGGCGGTAATGGCGAGCGAAGATGCGAGATTCCTGAAGCATCACGGTTTCGACTTCAATGCCATCGAGAGTGCGGCGAAGAATAATGCACGTGGCGGAAAGGTGCATGGAGCCAGTACCATCAGTCAGCAGACCGCTAAGAATGTCTTCCTGTGGCCTGGCCGTTCATGGACCCGCAAGGGATTTGAAGTCTACTTTACCTTCCTCATCGAAATGATGTGGAGCAAGCAGCGCATCATGGAGGTTTATCTCAACAGCATTGAGATGGGACCGGGTATCTATGGTGTGGATGCGGTTGCAGAATATCATTTCGACAAGAAAGCGAAAGATCTGTTTCGTGGCGAGTGTGCGCTGATAGCAGCTACACTTCCTAATCCGCGCAAATTCAGTTCGCTGCATCCTAGCGCTTATATGAAGAAGCGCCAGCGACAGATAGAACATCAGATGAGATTTATCCCTACCTTCCCTCGTGAGGGCGAAGATTTCGACCCGGGCACGGCTGTGGGAGGATATAGGGGGAAGTGAAGAATGAAGAGTGAAGAATGAAGAGTGAAAAATCTGGTAAATATTGATTAATGGATTTACTGAACGACTTGAACGAAGCGCAGCGTGCTGCGGTAGAATATATTGACGGACCTTCGCTGGTGATAGCCGGTGCAGGTTCGGGTAAAACGCGTGTGCTTACTTATAAGATAGCTTATCTCCTTAGCCAGGGCATGAAACCCTGGAGCATCATGGCGCTCACCTTTACCAACAAGGCGGCAAGGGAGATGAAGGAACGTATCGGAAAACTGGTGGGAAATGATCTTGCCCAGCATCTCTATATGGGTACCTTCCACAGCATCTTCTCCCGAATCCTGAGAGCGGAGGCTGAGCATATCGGCTTCAATAACAACTTTACCATTTATGACGAAAGTGACTCGCGCTCGCTGATCAAGGCGATAGTGAAGGAGATGGAGCTGGATGATAAGAAGTATAAGCCTGCTGCCGTTCATGCCAAGATTTCGATGGCGAAGAACAACCTGATGAGTGCTGCGGCTTATGAGAGCGATGCGGCTATCTTCGAGCAGAACAAGCGTGCGCAGATCCCTGAGGTTGGTAAGATTTTCGTGGCTTACGTGCAGCGCTGCAAGCAGGCCAATGCCATGGATTTCGATGATTTGCTGACGCTTACCAATCAGCTCTTCAGGGAGCATGAGGATATTCGCCACAAATATGCCGCCCGCTTCGATTATGTCCTGGTGGATGAGTATCAGGATACCAACCACGTTCAGATGTCTATCGTCATGCAACTCTGTCAGGAGAAGCAGCGTGTTTGTGCCGTGGGTGATGACTCGCAGAGTATCTATAGTTTCCGTGGTGCCAATATTGATAATATTCTCAACTATCAGCGCCAGTTTCAGGGAACGCGTCTCTTCAAACTGGAACAGAACTACCGCTCTACCCAGACCATCGTTGAGGCGGCTAACAGTCTGATCAAGCACAACCGCAACCAGATTCCTAAGGATGTGTTCAGCGAGAATGCGAAGGGTGAGAAGATTCAGTATAAGCCTGCGTACAGCGACAAGGAAGAGGCGGTGATTGTGGCGAAGGACGTGAAGCGTATCCGGCGCGAGGATGGCTGCCAGTATAGTGATTTTGCCATTCTCTATCGTACCAATGCCCAGAGCCGCAGCTTCGAGGAGGAGTTCAGAAAGCAGGGTATTCCTTATCGCATCTATGGCGGACTGAGTTTCTACCAGCGCAAGGAAATCAAGGACATCATAGCCTATTTCCGTCTGGTGGCGAATCCGGATGATGAAGAGGCTATCAAGCGTATCATCAACTATCCGGCACGAGGAATAGGGGCTACTACGGTGCTGAAGATTGCTGACTGTGCCCATCAGAACCAGGTGAGTTTCTGGGCGGTAATCGGTACCCCTGAGCAGTATGGACTGGCGGTTAACAAGGGTACGATGAACAAGCTGGAAACCTTCAGATTGCTGATTTCTTCGTTTATCGAACGGGCTCAAACTACGGATGTCTATGAATTGGGTGATGCCATTATCAAGGAGAGTGGTATCAGTCAGGATATCATGTCGGGCAAGGATGCCGATGATCTGGCACGTCAGGAGAACCTGGAGGAATTCTTGAGCGGTATGTCGGCTTTTGTGGAGGAACGCCGTGAAGAGGGTAGGTTTGATGAACTCTTCCTGCAGGATTATCTGCAGGATGTGGCGCTGCTTACCGATGCTGACAGCGATGGTGATAAGGATGAACCTCGTGTTTCTCTGATGACGGTTCATGCTGCCAAGGGTTTGGAGTTTCCTACGGTCTTCGTGGTAGGATTGGAAGAGAATATCTTCCCGAGTCCGCTTTCTGCTGCTTCGCTCCGAGAACTGGAGGAAGAACGGAGATTGCTTTATGTAGCCATTACGCGAGCTGAGAAACATTGTATTCTGACGAACGCCAAGAACCGCTGGAGATATGGCAAGATGGAGTTTGATAATCCGAGTCGGTTTATCGATGAGATTGACGGCAAGTTGATAGATAGTCAGGATGAAGCTGGTGGAAACTTGTTTGGCTTTAGAGCAGAATCAAGACTTGGTTCAAGGTCTGGTTCAAGAGCTGATTCGATGTCTGACCAGCCGGAGTGGGCGAGAGCGCAACGTCCTCGCAGACCGTGGGAGGATGCTGAGCAGCCTAGATACAGTAGCAGGTATCAGAATTCCAAACCGGTAGCATCGCAGTTTGTAGCAGATCCTAAGCCTTCTCTCTTTGATGATGAACCAGAGACTTTACGTACTTCCGGACGCCCATCTCTCTCTGAAGGTAATTTCAAGTCTGTTAGGGCGCTGAATGCAGCTAAGCGTTATATGGAGACGCATTCCTCTCATCCTGCTTCTCGCGGTACTGGATTTTCTACAGCATCCGTTTCTTCTTCTACAGCTTCATCTGCTGGCAGTTCTTCTTGTGGTTTGCAGGAGGGAATGAAGATTGAGCATCAGCGTTTTGGACGGGGAACGGTATTGAAGATTGAGGGAACTGGTGAGAATACGAAGGCTACAGTAGAGTTCGTTCATTCTGGTACCAAACAGCTTTTGCTGAAATATGCCAAGTTTACGGTTGTAGATTAAGCCTCGTATTTTACATTAGTAAGTACGAAATACAGACATCTATTCTTATTTGCAACGAGTATGTCTTTTGTCTGTAATTTTAGTTTTTTTACAAAATGTTAGGCTCTTTAGTACGTAAAAGTATTAAAGAGCCTTAATTTTTGCCACTATTATTCGTTTTTCTTATAACTTTTCTTTACTTTTGCACTTGTGTTTAAGAACGATATGAAAAAAATAATTTGATATAAGAACTAATAAACAGAACGATTATGAAAAAATTAATGATGGTGGCAGTAATTCTGCTTACTAGTGTAGGGAGTGTAATGGCGCAGAGCGATTACAAGCGCGGTATCTTTAACCATGTAGGTCTTAACGTGGGTGCAGGTACCGAGGGTATTAGTGTAGGTGTCGCTGCTCCTGTTACTAACTTCCTTGAGGTAGAAGCAGGTGTGAACATCATGCCATCTTTCAAACTGTCTGGTGATTTGGATGTAGATGTTAATACCAGTTCTTTGCCTCAAGTACCTAATGTTCAGTACCCAAGCAGTGCAACCATTCATGCAGAAGGCTCATTCGACCGTACCACCTTTAATGTAAAGGCTAATCTGTATCCATTCGGTGGTGGCAGCAAGTTCTTTATCGCTGCTGGTTTGTCTATTGGTGGTGAGAAGATTGCTGAGGTTACCGGTTCTTGTGATGAACTTCGTCAGTTCTCTGAGAACAACTTGCATACTCCTGAATTGAAGGATCAGTTCCGTAAGGCTATATCAGCCAACTTGGGTGGTTATAACCTGGAGCTCGATGAGAATTATAACCTTCAGGGCGATATCCGTTGCAAGAATGTTCGTCCATACCTTGGTTTAGGTTTCGGTCGTCTGGTTCCTAAGAACCGTATCGGTTGCCGCTTAGAGTTGGGTTGCCAGTTCATGGGCAAGCTCAAGGTTTACCAGAATGGTAACGAGATAGATATCAATAAGGCATTGGAAGATGCTGGCGAGGATGATCTCTCTAAGTTCGTAAAAGACTTGAAGGTTTATCCTGTTTTGAAGTTCTCTCTTACAGGTAGAATCTTATAATATAGATAAAGAGTTATAAAAATAGATTGGGCAAGGCCAGAGATGGCCTTGCCCTTTTTGTTTCTATATACTATAAATTGAAAAAGCGTCCCCGCAGTAGCCTCACGGTCACTACGGGGACTTATATTACTAACATCTAACTTTAATTTAAAACAAATTCTTTAAGAGAGAGTATAGTCTCCATTATCTATAAACATAAACCAAGTATCTCATATATTGCAAGTAACTTGTATCCTGCAAATATCTTGTATCCTTAAATGCAAGTTCTTAGAAAAGTTAAACCCATAGACCAGTATCTCTACTAATATCTCGATTATTTTTATTATATTGCTTTTTGTCTGTTTAATATTTAATACTTTTAAGTTCACAATGCAAAGATATATAAAAAATGGGTAAACTCCAAATTAATTTTGCTTGATTTTGTAATAAATGGCTTTTATTGTACTTATGCGGTGGTTTTTAATAGTTAACCGGTAAAGTTAAGAGGGTGTATCATAAACATTCAAATGCTTTATGATACACCCTCTTTCTCAGGATTCTGAATATTTTCTTGTTTATAACGCTTCGTCTTCAGGACGTGGCATCTGTGTCTGGGGTTTCTGGTTCTTGCCTGACTTCATGAATAGTTTCTTCTTCTTGAGCCATGCAGCCTTGCGTATTTCGTATTCTTCGCGATGACGCTCCAAAAAATTATCTGCCATGTTTCGTTTCCTTTTTTACTTTGCGTTATGAATGCTTATTCTTCTTTAAACTTACTGTAAATCACCTTGATTCGGATCGGACCAGATGCTACCTTCTTACCAGTCTTCTCGTCTTTGGTATAATCCTTGTCAGGATCATCCGTACCCACGATGAGTCGGGTAGAAGCGAGTGACATATCGTGATTAATCTTGGAGATGACGGTAGTATATCCCTGTGTGGTTGTGATGACGTTTACAGGAACCAGCACTACTTTATTCCAGTTAGGATGCTCATTCATCCAGTTGGCATTCTTCTTCTCGCCCTCAGCCTTGTTCTTATACATGGCAGAAACCAGGTTGGCGATATTCTGGAATGTATAGGCATTCTTGTAGGTGCCGGTTCTGCTGTAGCTTGCCGTATAAGAAGTACGATTGTCTGCCAACTTGCTCTTTTCGAAGAACGACTGCAAACTGTCTTTCTGTACCATCAGGATGGTGCTTGGTGTAGCAAAGTTATATGCGTTGTCTTCGTCTGCATTGTTGAGTCGTGGGAAGGAGATGGATGCTGTATTGAGCGTATCCTTCTCATGACCTCTCATGATGTCTTCGATAGGGAGGGTAACCTCGGTGAAGATACCTGCTGGTGACTTGAGGTAAGTACAGTTCGGCTGACTTGCCAACTGCTCCAGGTTTTTGGTATCATTCTCAATCTTGTTGAGCTGCAATACCTCTTCTGTACCATCAAAACGGTTGTATCCGATGCCTACAGCTGTACTGTCTGTAACGCCGTCCATTGCCTTGATGGTCTTGTGGCGGGTCCAGTAGAAGATAAGCTCTGTATTCCAGATTTTAGCCATGTTACCCGTACCGCCTACATTCTTGATGAAGAAGCCAGGGCAGACGTTGTGCAGGAACTTGTAATTGGTCTTGAAGTACTCAGGATGTTCTGCGTATGTTTGCATGATGTAAGAACCATAGTTCTTGTATCTCTTACCATCTTTCTTGTACTCCTTATTCAAGTAAATCTTGAAGTTCTTGACATCTGATGTATTGCTCAAGTTGTAATTACTGCTCCAATGCTGGTTGTTTTCGCTTACCCAGCCTTCCTTGAAGGCATCATAATCAGAGTAATACTCCTGATCTTCTGCCATCGGCTCTGTCATCTCATAAGCTGTCACCTTCATTGGGGCGATGGTATCACCATAGCTGGCATTGTATGAAACCAGGAGGTAGCATGAGTCTGCTTCGATAGAACCGTTGTTTGCCTGCTTGATGTAATCGAGTGTATCTACATCGAAAGTAGGCAATACGCTCAACTGGGTCATGTAGTCGCCCTTTACATAGTTGCCGGTTTCCGGGTCTTTCATCTTTCCGATGAGCCCCGTGTTGTTGCGGCTCAATACGGCACCTGCTACTATAGACTTTGTGGTAACATTGAACGCTGAGTCAGAAATGTTAATGTTGTCTATCTTATTAGTGATGCTACCACCGATTTCCTCGGTGGTATCATCACATGCAGCGAAAGTAAGCGCTGCTATTACTAATACTGTTAAGAGTCTTAAAATTTTCATTATCCTTGTATGTATGTGTCTCTGTTGTCGGAATTTTATTCTGCGTCAGGACAAACCTTGTTGATGAAGTCTGCGTATGGCTCCTGGATATCTTCTCCCGGATAAGCCAGTACAGGTTTGTTCTTCTCCTTCGCATAATCAAAGAGAATCTGGTTAGCTTCTTCTTCACCTTCTACCACACCGTCGCAATAGTCGATGGCGAGTTTGCCGAGCTCAATGAAGTCGAAGTCGTCCTGATAGCCGTCGAGCAGTTCAGACTTGGCATCGCGGAAGGCAACGCAACGTTTGAAGTTGGTACCCAGTTCACCCTTGAGTTCGTTGGTATAGAGAGCGGTAATCACCTTTGATTCTGCAAATGAAGGCTCTTCGCTGTAGGCTGTCTTTACATAGAATGGTACTACTGCGCTAGCCCAACCCTGGCAGACGATTACGTCAGGCTGCCAGCGGAGCTTCTTGACAGTTTCCAATACACCACGTGCGAAGAAGATAGCTCTTTCGCCGTTGTCGGCATATTCCTTTCCGTTTTCATCGGTGCCCATCTGACGGCTCTTGAAATAGTCATCATTATCGATGAAATAAATCTGCTGTCGTGTTGTTGGTATAGATGCAACCTTGATGATCAGCGGATGGTCTGTATCATCGATGATAAGGTTCATACCAGACAGGCGAATGACCTCGTGCAATTGTCCGCGACGCTCGTTGATGGTGCCCCACTTAGGCATGAAGGTGCGGATCTCAAAACCTGCTTCCTGCATCTTCTGAGGCAGTTCGCGTCCCATGATTGACATGTGAGACTCGGCTACGTATGGGTCGATCTCCTGATTGATAAATAATACTTTTTTTGCCATAAAATTTAAATTTTATTCTTACGAATTACGTGCAAAGGTACAAAAAAAACTTCAAATAGGGGCATTTTTCCTCCGAAATTCATTATTTTCGGCAATAATTCGCATATTTTTAGGTTTTTTCTTTCTCATTTGAGAAAAAAGTTGTTATTTTGCACCCGAAAACAGATTATGACGATGAAAGTATTCAATAAGATTGTTGACCTCCAGAACGAACTCTTCATGTGTCGTAAGGAGGGAAAGGAAATCGGCCTTGTGCCAACTATGGGTGCGCTGCATGAGGGTCACGCCTCTCTTGTTAAGCGCAGTGTGAAGGAAAATGGCGTGACTGTGGTTTCTGTGTTCCTGAATCCTACACAGTTTAATGATCAGGGTGACTTGGATCGCTATCCTCGTACCCTCGATGCTGACTGCAAGCTCTTGGAGGCTTGTGGTGCTGACTATGTGTTTGCACCATCGGTGAAGGAGATGTATCCTACACCAGATACACGCCACTTTGAGTTTCCACCTGTTTCTACCGTGATGGAGGGTGCCAAGCGTCCGGGTCATTTCAATGGTGTATGTCAGGTAGTGAGCCGTCTTTTCTATATCGTTCGACCAACCCGTGCTTATTTCGGTGAGAAGGATTGGCAGCAGATTGCTGTCATCAAGCAGCTCGTGAAGTACATCAACAGCGATGTGCAGATTGTGGAGTGTCCTATTGTCCGTGATGAGGATGGGGTGGCTAAGAGCAGCCGTAATACTTTGCTGGCTCCTGATGAGCGTGCCATTGCGCCAAACATCTATAAGGCTCTGAAAGAGAGTGTGGAGTATGCCAAGACTCATACCGTACAGGAAACTCACGATAAGGTGGTTGCCGACATCAATGCTGTAGAGGGTCTGGAGGTAGAGTATTTCCAGATTGTGGATGGCGACAGCCTGCAGGATGTTTCTTCATGGGAGGATAGTGCATACGTGGTAGGTTGCATCACCGTTTATTGCGGTAAGACTCCTATCCGTCTCATCGACCATATCAAGTATAAAGGATAATTCCTCGATAGATATTCTTTATTAAGTTTAATCCGTAACAGATCAAGTAATAACAGAACAATGCAGATAGAAGTATTGAAGAGTAAGCTCCATTGTGTGACCGTAACTGAGGCTAACCTGAATTATATGGGTAGCATCACCATCGATGAGGACTTGATGGACGCTGCTAATCTGATAGCAGGCGAGAAGGTTCAGATTGTAGACAACAACAATGGTGAGCGCTTGGAAACCTATATTATCAAGGGTGAGCGTGGCAGCGGTTGTATCTGCCTGAATGGTGCTGCAGCCCGCAAGGTGCAGGTGGGCGATACCGTCATCATCATCGCTTATGCCCTGATGGACTTTGAGGAGGCTAAGACCTTCAAGCCAACCGTGGTTTTCCCGAAAGAGGGAAATAAGGTTTAAATATCGTATGATGATATAGAATTGTATAAAGAATGATTATCTCGTATGATAAAATAAAGAATATGCGTTCCTGTGGATAGATGAATCCGTAGGAACGCATATTTGTTTTGTGACGATAAACTTGCGTTTCGGTGTGGCGAAATAGCGGTAAGCCACATCGATGGTGATGCCCTGTTCACGGATGGATAATGTATGTGTACCCTATATATAATGGTGTAATTACTATTTTATGAAGGTGTAATTACGATGGGTTAAGGATAGATCTCGATATGGCTGCTGCCGGAGTTGCCATTCTTGATAATCCTTATCTGGGTGGTGATGCGCTCGCTCATCGTGTCGGTATGACTGATGACGCCCACCTTCTTGCCTTGCGAACTTTGCAGCATGGCGAGGGAGTCGATGACGGTGGCTAGGGTATCGGGGTCGAGGGTTCCAAAGCCTTCATCGATGAACAGGTTCTCGAAGGAGATGTTGCGGGAGGATAATGCCGACAGGCCCAAGGCTAAGCCCAGACTCACGATGAAGGTTTCGCCACCTGATAGGGAGGTGGTGTCTCGGATATCGTCGGCACGGTCGTGATCGATGACTCGGATGCCCAGCGAATGCTTTACCTGCTGCAGTTCGTAACGGCTGTTGAACTTTCTGATTTCCTGGTTGGCGTGCGCTATCAGGAAACTGAGCGTATAGCATTGGGCTATCTTGCGCAGCGTCTTGCCGTCTGCTCCGATGGCATCCGTAATGGCTGTCCAGTCGTCCTTTTCCTGTGTTACGAGATTCAGAGCCTCAGCCTTGTCACCCAACAGCTTCACGGCTTCCTGATGGTTCTGCATCCTGGCTTTGGCAGCAATCAGTTCGTTGCGCTGGCTTCTTTCCTGATACTCCTGCTGAATGGCTAAGAGAGCATCACGGGTTTGGGCTGGCTGATGTTCCAAGTGCTGCTGATGCGCCTTTTCTGCACTCTGGTAAAGGGCGGTAGTTGAAGCCACGGCTTTCTCCTTTTCGTCCTTTTCCCGTCGGATGGCATTCCAGTCTTCGGCAGAGTGAAGCATCTCCCGGATGGTATTTCGGTCGATGAATGGTGGTTCGATGCTCTTTTCTTCAAGCTGCTTGTTGTATTCCTCAATCCAAAGGTCGAGTTCCTTTTCCTTCGTTTGCAGATTCTCTTTCATCGTCTTGTTCTGAGTCAGCATGGTTTGATGCGAACCTCTACTGTTGGCGAGTTCCGCCTTCAGTTTGTTAATATTCTCGTTCTGAGTATCAGCTGCTTTCGTTGCCTCATCCTTTGCTGCTGTCAGTCTTTGTTCAGCAGCATTTGGTTCTTCTCCATTCAGAATCTGCTTGTATTTTTCCTGCCATTCCTCCATTTCCTTCTTGGCGCAATTCCATGCCTGAAGGGCTTTCTCGTAAGCTTCCTCCTTGCTCTTTTGCTGTGAGATGAGGTTGACGGTAAGTGCTTTTTGCTCAGCTAGTTTTGTGGCGCAGGTTGAAGTATTTTCTTGGGCTTTGTTCTGTATAGTAGAAGCCTTGCTTTCATACGCAGCTTCATCCTTCACAGCCTTATCCTTGAGTTGGGTCAGCCGTTCTATCTCTTTCTGAATCTTGTTAAAGAGGCTCAGTTTGCTGCTCGCATCTTTCGCCTTGTTTTCATAGATAGGCAAGAGCGATTTCAGTTCTGCCTCTGCCTTCGGAATCTTTGGATACTGGGCGATGAGCGCCTTCCAATCCTCTTCGTAAGTTGCTATTTCTCCCGACAGCTTTTCCTGTTGTTTCTGGAGCGTCTGTACTTCGCCGTCGTTCTGTTTTCTCTCGCCGGAAAGATCCTTCTCCTCTTTCTGCTGCAGTTTTAGCAGATTCTCCTTGGCTTTCAGAAGTTGAGAGAGTTCCGTGGTGGCTTCCTCAAACTGTCTGTTGTCGGTATGATAAGGATGGGTCGTGCTGCCACAGAGCGGACAAGGTTTGCCTTCGGTCAGGTTGGCACGATGAATCTCCCATTTCTCACTCACCATGAGGGTATAGGCATTTCTCAGCGTCAGGGTCTCTTGGCTCAGAGCCTCGATGGTCAACTTGCCCAGCGCCTCATCTATCTTGGCATTTCTCTCGCCCAAGAACTGGATGCGCTCCTCATTCTTCTGTTTTTCTGTTGTGGCAGCATCGAGATGAGCCACAACCTTGATGGCTTGCTGGACATCCTGCAGTTTCTTTTCGGCTGCCGATTTATGGCTCTGCAGTTCCTCTATATTCTGTCCGGCAGTCTTATTTCTTTCCTTCTCCCAAGCCTGTTCAGCGGCTTGCGTCGCTTCGTGCAGAACCTGTTTCTGCTTGGCAATCTCTTCCTTTGTCGTTTTGAGAGCAAGGTTCGCTTTCTCCGTTTCAGCTTCCCATTTTTGGATGTTTCGGGCGTTTTCCTCCACGTCTTTCAGGGCAGTTTGATTCTCTTTCTGAGCCAACTCCAATGCCTCTTTCTTTTCTTTCAGATTCGGCATTGCTGCTTCCATTTTTGTTTTCAGCGCCCTTGCTTCAGCGATGACCGGCAGCGCCTTTTCCAGCTGTTCCTGTGCCTTGCTTACTGCTTCCTTCAGACTGGCGAGAGCTTTCTCGCTTTCGCTGATGGCAGACTCTTGACTTTTGATGTTTCCTTCCGCTTTCAGGATGTTTTCTTCCTGTTCGTGGATGCTTTGCGTCTGTCGCTCTACTTCCTGCAGCTGGTTGACGGCTGGCTGTACTTCATCGTGCAACTGCAGACGGAGAATCTGGGCTTGTATCGCTTTAATGGCATCTGCTGCTTGTTTCATATCTGACTGGCAGGTAGCGATTTGTTTGATTTGCTTATCGTTTTCCTCAAACCATTGCAGGTCTTTCGAGATGGCTTGCAACTGGCTGTCGAGTTCCTTCTCAGCCTTTTCCAGGCGGTCGATTTCCTCCTTCAGTTGGGCGAGTTCTTCATCGTTCAGCAGGTTCTGTTTTACGGCTTCCACCGATGCTGCCATCTGGTTGTAGGCATCCGTCGCCTGGTCTTTCGCCTTCTTGATTTCAGTAGCGATGTTCGTATAAGTTTCCTCGCATCCGATGAGTTTTTCCAGGAGTTCGTACCGCTCGTTTTCCTTCGCCGTCAGGAAGTTGGCAAACGAGCCTTGGGCGATGAGTACGGTACGGAGAAACTGGTCGTAGTCGAGTCCGATGATGTTCGGCAGCTCATTCCAGTCGGCAGCTTCCTCTGTTATCTCTTCTCCGTTTCTCGTGATTTTATAAAGCGCAGTCTTGGCGTTCTCGTAGCGCACTCTCTGGAATCTGACGTGCCATTCTGCGCGGTAGATGCTGCCGTTGTTGGCAAGGAAGGTGAGTTTGCTGTAGCCCTCTTTCTTGCCACGGGTCAGGATGTTTCGGCTGTCGGTAGGAGCCAGACGGTTACTTTCGCTGGCATCGGCAGCTCCGAAAATCTCGATGCTCTGGTTCTTGTCTCCTTTCTTCCTGGGGTAGCGAGGGGCGCGGTTGTAGAGAGCCAGACAGATAGCATCGAGTAGGGTAGACTTGCCACTTCCCGTCGGACCTACGATGCTGAAGATGGTACTCTCGCCTAAGGCACCTTCTTCAAAATTGATGACCTCGCCACCCTGTTTGTCAAGCGAAGCGAGGTTGAGTATTTCGAGTTGTAGGAATTTCATAATGATGATGTCGTTAATAAATCGGATAACATTTTCTCCTGTCTTTCGTTCATCGGAGCGTTGTGTCTGATGGCGAAGGCTTCCTTCAGCGTATCGAGCGGAGGACGGTTGATGATGTCTTCTATGCTGGTGATATGCTGGGAACCCTGGATGGTGGAGAGGTCCAGTTGTGGGATGATGCGCTGGATTTTGCAGAGCACGGCATCCTTTTCGTTGACGAGTTTCTCCAGTTCCTTGATGTCATCGCTGGATAGTTTCTCCAGTTTCACCTTCAGCATCACGTAGTCGAAATGGTCGCTCAGTTCGCCGTCTGTTCTCTCTGAGAGTTCAGAATTGATGAGCTTCTGCCATTTCTTGAAGGTCAGCTCATCCTCATCTTCGGGCAGGATGCGGAGGGCGTGCTGAGGCTTGTATTCCAGGAAATCTACTTTCCATTCCTTGCTCTTGCCGGTTTCCTTTCCTTCCTCCTCTTCTCCGTGTTCTATGGTGATGAGGTCGATGCCGTGAGTGTAGTCTTTCTCGGCAAACGACATCGGGAGGATACTTCCCGTGTATCTTGCCCAGTCGGTGTTCCAGATATGTTGCCGTTTGTGGATGTGTCCGCAAGTCATATAGTCGGGATGGTCGTTCCATCCTTCCAGGTCCACTTCCTCCTGTCCGCCGATGATGATTTTCTCGCTCGCATCCTTTTTGGCGATATCCGAACCCTTGGCGTACATGTGTGCCATCATGATGCACTTCCTGCCCGGGTGTTTCTTTCGAGCCTCAGCCGTCAGTTCTCTCAGAAAGTCGTTGACACCCTGTGAGTAACTGGCGTTCTGCACCACATCGCTTCTTAGGAAAGGTACGGCGAGGATGATGACTTCTTCTCCTTCCTCGTTGGTTACGGGGATGATGAGGTCATCGAAGGAATAGATCCAATGTCCGCCGGTTTTATCATCGTCCTCGCTTTCTCCCTGCTTCCAGATTTTCCTTACGTTTCCTCTTATTTCCACGTGGTATCGGGTGAGTAGCGGACGTGGAGCCTCCAGTCGGCTGGCGGAATCGTGGTTGCCGGCGGTAATGATGACCTGCATGTTCGGGCACAGTTGGGTAGCATCGGCAAGAAACTCGTAATAAACGGTCTGTGCTGCTGCCGATGGATTTCCGTTATCGAAGATGTCTCCTGCTATGAGGAGAGCATCGGGCTTTTGTTCAGCGATTTGTTCCAGGAGCCATTTCAGGAAATGCTTGTGTTCCGGCAGACGGTCGTTGCCGTGAAACAAGTTGCCCAGGTGCCAGTCGCTGGTTGCTAATATCTTCATACTCATAAGGATGTCTAATCTTAGTCTTTTGCTTTGTCATTGGCTTGCAATCCTTTGACCTTTGGTTTGCAATCTGACTACAAAGTTAACACAATTATTTGGGATACGCAAAGAAATAAGCTCAAAAAACGAAGAATTATGGCCGGAAAAGTAAAGATATTCAGGAAAAGTCTTGTTTTATATCTGATAAAGTTGTATCTTTGCAAGGTAGAAATCTTCGTTCACCGACGTTGAACCGCCATTCACCGACGTTGAACCGCCGTTCACCGACGTTGAACGGACATTCAGCGTCGGTGAACGGAGATTTCTCCTAGGATTAAATACTTTTCTTCCTAGGTTTGTGGTCTTTTCTTCTTAGGTATGATCATAAATACTGTAGGATGCAAAGGCTGCTGCAATAAGGAGTGATAACAATCTTAATAAGAAAGGATACTGATATGGCTAAGTACAAGTTGCAAGAGTTGAATGATTTGCGTGATGAAGGCAAGCGCAGAGTTTATCCCAAGATGGTGACCAACCGTACACTATCCAGAAAAGAGTTCGTCAAGATGATGCAGAACTACCATCGCGGTATTTCGGAAAGTACCACGGAGGCTGTATTGACTGATGTGGTTGATATGCTGACAGATATGCTCTCCATGGGGTACAATGTGAATCTGGAAGGTTTCGGCACCTTCTCCCTCTCCCTAGCTTTCGAGGATGAGAAGCCTAGGGAAATTCTGAATCCAGATGATAAGATGACGTACCGCAAGGTGGGCGTGAAGGACATCAACTTCAAGGCGTCTCCAGAGTTTATCAAGGATGTGAAGCGTGAAACCGACCGTGACCTGGAGCGTGATATGGGTGGTGTAAAGGTTATCCGTAAGCAACTCTATTCCAAGGAAGAGCGCATCGCCCGAGCCCTAGAGGTGATAGAGAAGAACGGAGTCCTCACCCTAGGCGATTATGCCTCCATCAACAACCTGAGCCGTACTGCCGCCTCTATGGAACTGAAGGAGCTGACCTGTGATAAATCTTCGCCGATAGATTCACTAGGCCGCGGCAGCCATAAGGTTTGGGTAAAGAGAAAAGAATAAAAAACAGGAGTGTGGCAATAGGTGGCAATAGGTGATAATAAAAAATGCCCTTATTGCCACGCTTAAAACGCTAAATACCAGAGTGTTATCAGGAAGTGTGGCAATAGTGACATTAGTTTAGAGAAAAAAGATTTTTTCTTTATATAAAAAATGACTCGCTTGCAGTTCTAATGGGATGCAAACGAGTTCTGTTGCTGCAAAGATACAAAGATTCTTTGATAAAACAAACTTTTTGAAAAGAAAAATCACAAAAAGTAGCTTCATTTATATAATTGAAGGGCATTTGCCGAAGGTGAGTCAAGTTTCGCATGTGGTTCAAGCACGGGCTGAAGCCCCAAAGCTCCTAGCCACCACACGCCCTGAACCAACGGTCACCGGCGCGTAGCGGAAAGGTAAAGGGTAGAAGCTCCTAGCCCAGGGCAACACCCCTGGGTATTAGGGTGTTGTAACCCTGCGCCCTGTAAGGGCAAAAGCCTTGAATATATGCTGCTTTATAACCAATTTTATTTGGGATTTGCAAGAAACTATTTCTCTTTTAAATCATTTGCCGACTTTTCGAAATCAGCTTTGATTTCATCTAATAGTGGATTTCTGTTTTAGCATAAATGTCAATGCCATCATATTGTTTTGCTCTTTCGAGCATCTCCTCTTTATGTTTTAGGAGTTGTTTAAACTTTCTGATGTTTTCCTCCTTTGTATTGTTCTTTGTTGCTTGCATAATAACCTCCTTTTTAATGTTATTGTTATTAATTTGGTGGCAAAGATAAGAAAAGTAAATGAGATATGCAAGAAAAAAGACCCAAAATTTTGTGAACCCAATTCTTTTTCGTACTTTTGCAGTTGTCTTGCCGTGGATGGCTGGCGATGAGTCGCTGGCTAGGTAAAAATCCATGGCTTGGCCTATCATAATTAAGAAAGACGTGTACTACGTTTTCTTCTGATTCGATTGAAACCTAGGAAATTTCAAAAGAGGCATTCAGATGAAGACAGCGGTAGGCGCCTTCGCTTTATGTGTGTATGTACACAGGCATAGGTGTGCCCTTTCCATTCGTTTGGATAGGGTACATCCTGTGCTATTATATATGCAAGTTTGGCGTAGGTTTCTGTTGCTTCTTACTCTTGTTGCCAAAGGTTTTCCTAGGACCTCAATCGAGCAAGGGTAATGCGAGTGATAGATTCCCTACGCCATTTCTGTTGATAGTAAATCAGTTATCCTATTCCTTATCTTGCGATGAGGCTGGACTAGAATCAAAATAATCTTTTAAAATCAGATGGTTTCTGCTTTCGGGAATCGGTGGAGTAATAGGATGGCAAGGCTTTGCTATGCTCCCATCGGAAGCGGAAGTTATGGCAAAGAAACTGCAACTCAGCTATAAGGAAATCGAATCCCGATTAGAATCGTTTAAAACTAAAGTGGTGCCAGCCTTTGAGGTTGGCTACGAGATACTGAAGGCTTTTGGTAAAAGCGAAAAGGATGTGTCGAGATACAAGGAAGGAAAGGGTATCTTGAAGACATTCGACGGCTTGCTTATCAAAGGCTTGTTTTGCTATCAGGCTGTAGATACTTTGCATCTTACCACCAGGTTGGAGGCATTGAAGACTGATGCTCAGGTAAAGAAGGCTGCACCAAAGATTATTGCGGTGAGCGATGGTGAAACCCTCCTTGCTTATGATACTCGTGAGAATGATACTTACGAGCAGAAACTCGTCAAGATGCACAGCGACTTTGGCTTCTTCTATCCTTTGATGAACGTGGAGCGAGTACACACTACGGCAGAAAACCCTGCCGATGTGAAGGCTGCTGAAAAACTTGCCAAACTGCATGATGAGATTCGTGCTTTTAACGAATATAATAGTGATGATGACTTGCACGACCTCAATATCTTCATCACCCGTTTGCTCTTCTGCTTCTTTGCCGAAGACACAGGTATCTTTGCAGAAAATCTCTTTACCAACTTTATCAAGCAATTTACCAAGGAAGATGGTTCCGATTTCGGCGAGATGCTAGGTCAGGCATTCCAGGTGATGAATGTGCCAAACAAGGAGCGTTCGGAAGAACTTACCAAGGAAATCAATCAGTTTCCTTACGTGAATGGCGGTCTTTTTGCCTCAGACATTCCTATCCCAGAGATGGGCTATAAGGCTAGAAAGATTATTATCGAATGCGGCGACTTGGATTGGAAGGACATCAATCCGGATATTTTCGGTAGTATGATTCAGGCGGTGGTGAATCCTGATGTGCGTGCCAAGGAAGGTATGCACTACACCAGTGTGCCTAATATCATGAAGGTAATTAATCCGCTCTTTATGGATGATTTGAGAGGAGAATATAAGAAACTGACGGACTTTTACGATCAGAAGAAAAACCTGTATGACATGAGCGTATTGTCCATCAATCAGTTTGTGGCGGAATGCAAGCCTATTGTCAGGGGTTGCGACCGCTTGCTGTTGCGTATGAATAAGATGAAGTTCTTCGATCCGGCGTGTGGAAGTGGCAACTTCTTGATTATCACCTATAAGCAGTTGCGCTTATTGGAGATGGATATCTTGCATCTTCGCAAGAAGTGCCAGCCTGAGCAGATGATAGACTTCATAGATGGTTCTTGCATCCACTTGGATCAATTCTACGGAATAGAGCTTCTCGACTTCCCTCACGAGGTAGCCATGCTTTCGCTTTGGCTTGCCGAGCACCAGATGAACAACAAGTTTCATGCCGATTTCGGTGTGAATGTTGCTGCCTTGCCTTTGCATAATATCGACCAGATAAAATGTGGCAATGCCTGTAGAATGGATTGGGAGGTAGTATGCCCACATACCAAGGATGAAGAAGTGTTTGTATTTGGAAATCCACCGTATTTGGGGAGTAGTATGCAAGATGATTCTCAGAAGAAAGATTTAGAAAAGATTTGCGGACATTTCCCAAATTATAAGAATTTAGATTATATTGCATGCTGGTTCTATTTGGGGGCATTATATATTAAAGATACTATTGGAAAATATGCCTTTGTAAGTACGAATTCTATATGTCAAGGAGATTCTGTTGCTTTACTGTGGCCCAACATATTTAATTTAGGATTATGTATTAGTTTTGCTTATCAATCTTTTAAATGGAATAATAATGCAAAATATAATGCTATGGTTTCTGTTGTTGTTATAGGATTAGCAGTGAATGACAATAAGAAAAAACTCCTTTATAACTCAGAAGGATTAGTAACTTTATGTGATAATATTAATGCTTATTTGCTGAATGGTGCCAATTTGATAATTAGCCGTGTGAACAGATCAATATCTGCTTTGCCGGAAATGGTCTTTGGAAATAAAGCTACAGATGGTGGATTCCTAATATTGAGTCAAGAAGAACGTGACGAAATATTGAAGTCCTATCCAAATGCAGCGAGCCTCATTCGTATGTATCAAGGAGCAGATACCTTTATAAATGGATATAGTAGATATTGCTTGTGGATAAAAGAAGAACAGAAGGATATCGCATATTCTATACCACCTATAAAAGAGCGTCTAGATAAAGTAGCCTTGTTTCGAAATGAGAGCAAGGCAGAAAGTACAAGGCTATACTCTGATAGACCTTATTTGTTTAAACAACGCCCTCATGTAGAGAGCGATTCTATCATCGTACCACGTGTCTCGTCGGAGCGTAGAAAATATCTCCCTGTGGGATTATTGACACAGGATTCTATTATCTCTGATGCTGGACAAGCCATATATAACGCAGATTTATTTGTTTTAGGCTTGTTATGTTCTCATATACATGTGGTATGGTTGTCTGCTATTGGAGGTAAATTGGAAACACGTTATAGATATTCTTCATTGGTTTATAATTCTTTCCCCTTCCCAACCATCTCCGACACCAAGAAGTCTGAGATAGAAGAGGCGGCAACGAATGTGCTTCTGGCTCGTGAAAACTATCCCGAGAAGACGCTTGCAGATCTTTACGACCCGGAAAAGATGCCGGAGGATTTGCGTGCAGCACATGAGGAACTGGATGCCATCGTAGAAAGCTGCTATCCTGGCGCTCCGTTCCCAAATGATGAGACTCGATTGGAATGCCTCTTTAAACTTTATGAGAAAATGACAGCTAACAAGTAATAATTTGAATGGCTTATGAACAAGATAAATGATAATATCGTTGATATCAAGTATCAGCAAACAGGTAAATCGAGTAATACCAATGAACTCGGTATGCGAGAGATGCAAGCCAAGGCTTACGAAGCCCGCAACCATCGCTTTCTGCTTATCAAGGCGCCACCAGCATCTGGCAAGAGTCGCGCCTTGATGTTCATCGCCCTGGATAAACTGAATTATCAGGGCATCAAGAAGGTAGTGGTGGCTGTGCCGGAAAAGAGTATCGGCCGCTCTTTCCAAAATACCGACCTGATGAAGTATGGTTTCTTTGCCGATTGGAGGGTAACGCAACAGTATAATCTTTGCGATACTGAAGACGAGAAAGAGAAGGCAGTACGCTTTAAGAAATTCTTCCATCAAGATAAAAACAATATCCTGGTTTGCGCCCATGCCACACTAAGAAACGGCATGAAGGAAATAAGTGACGAGGAATTTAATGATTGCCTCTTGGCGATAGATGAGTTTCATCATACAAGTGCTGATGTGAACAGCGGACTGGGCGATATTGTGCGCCGGGTGATGAATAATTCCACCGGTCATATTGTTGCCATGACGGGCAGTTACTTCCGAGGCGATGGCGTTCCGGTATTGAGGGCAGAGGATGAGGCCCGTTTCTTCCCGGTAACCTACAACTATTATCAGCAACTCAACGGTTATCGCTATCTCAAGAACCTCGTCCTGGGCTATCACTTCTATCACGGCAGTTATCTCGACCATATTGCCGAGGTGTTGGATACTACCAAGAAGACCATCATCCATATTCCGAGTGTCAACTCCCGAGCATCCAGCGGTTTGGGTAAATACACGGAGGTGGATGAAATCATCAAGATTATCGGTAAGGTAGAGGAACGGGATTACAACAATGGCGGCATCTATCACATCAGAACCAAGGACGGCAGACTGCTGAAGGTTGCCGATCTGGTGGAAGACCATGCTGAGACCCGCAATCTGGTGCAGGGATATTTGCAGCGGATAAAGAAACGTGATGATGTAGATATTATCATCGCTCTGGGTACTGCCAAGGAAGGTTTCGACTGGCAATGGTGTGAGGAATGTCTGACCATCGGTGTGCGTGGCTCGCTGACCGAAGTGGTGCAGATTATCGGAAGATGCACCCGTGATTGCGAAGGCAAGGAAACGGCCAAGTTTGTGAACATGATAGGAATGCCTGATGCCAATCAGCCCGATGTGAAGGTGGCGGTGAACGACTTTCTGAAAGCCATTACCGCATCGCTTCTGATGGAGCAGGTGATGGCGCCTAGTTGGCATTTCAAGACGGTGAAGGATGTGGATAGTGATGAGGTTAGTCCGCTGGATGCCCGTACCCTGGTGATAGAGGGCTTGAAACCTTTGTCGAGCGAAAAGACGAAGATGATTGTAGAGGAGCAGTTGGATGATTTGAAGGCTTCTATCTTGCAAGACGAACTGGTGGTGAAAGCCATCAGCGGAAGTACTACGGCTGAAACCATCACCAAAACGCTCATTCCGAAAGTGATTCGTGAAAAGTATCCGGATTTGAGCGAGGACGAAGTGGAAGAAGTTCGCCAGCGCCTGCTGCTTGATACCCTTGTCAAGGGTGGTGAAGTGGTGGATGATAAGGGAAATCCTATCGACTTCGATGCTTCGGCAAACGATGAGGAGAAGGAGTCGGAAGGTAATCGCCTCATCAAACTGGCAAACCGAATGATTAACATCGACCAGTTGAGCATCAATCTGATAGATTCCATCAACCCTTTCCAGCGTGCTTACGAAGTGTTGTCGAAGAATGTGGATAAGCAGACCCTGAAGATTATCCAGGACACGATGGCTGAACAGAAATTCGATATGACCATCGAACAGGCGATGATGCTGTTCAAGGGCCCCTATAAGCAATGGGTGGCAGAACATGACGGTCTGCGCCCTGACATTAACGACCCTGACCCGAAGGTAAGGGAACTGGCTGCTGCATTCCAGAAACTCAAGAACCTGAAGATTCGAAAAATGATGGGATTGGAGTATGAGCCGGAAAAGTAACATTCAACATTAACATAAATGGATTGGCCAGAAGAATTATTAGAGATATTTGATGACCCCTTGTTGGCGGATGTACGTCCGAAACCGAAGGCACCGACGCCCGATGACAGGCTGGCACAGAAATTGCTTGAAATCAACAAGTGGGTGGCAGAGCATGGTAGCGAACCTACAGCAGATGGTAGCTTGAAAGAAAAGTTGCTTGCTGCATCGCTCAAGGCTCTGCGAACCAAGGCAACAGATAGCCTCAGACAGTATGATGAGTATCGACTGTTGGGATAGGCTATAGTTTTTCACCTTATTATATATATAGTGATATGGATATAGATAAAGAATTAGAAGATATATTCAGCGATCCCTTGATGGATGTTTCCTATCAGGAGGCAAAACTCTTCGATGTGCCTGCCGACATGAAAGGCGTGATGGCTCAGAAGAAGGATGCGCCCGACCATGTGGCACAAAGAAAACTGTGTGAGAATTTCGCACAGTTTAAGCCGCTCTTCGAACAGGTGCATCAGGATTTGAAGACCGGGAAGCGACAGTTGCAGAGAATCTCGAAGACGACGAGCTTATTGGCTGGACGCTATTATCTTGTAGATGGTCAGATGGTTTTGTTATATGAGATTATTGAGAAGAAAAAGGGTACTAATGGTTTGCCCGATGGCAGAACCCGCTGTATCTATGAAAATGGTACGGAGTCGGATATCTATCTCCAGACACTTCGCAAGAGTGTGGTGGCAAGTGGTTATGCCATCACCGAAACTCTGGAGGAGACGGATGCTCATTTCTTCAATCCTGAGGATGTGAAGCAGGAAGACCAGGTGACGGGGTATATCTACGTGCTTCGTTCGAAATCAGAGAATCCGGAAATTCGTAACATCAAGAATCTATATAAAATAGGTTTCTCTACGAATCGGGTAGAGGAACGTGTGGCAAATGCCGAGCACGAGCCTACTTATCTGATGGCACCTGTAGAGATTGTAAGCACTTACAAGATAGTGAACATGCACTCCCAGAAGTTTGAGGACCTGGTGCATCAGGTGTTGCAGACGGTGAACTTCCGTTTCAGGGTGGCTGATGATAAGGGAGAGATGCATGAGGCTACGGAATGGTATCAGGTTCCGCTGGAAATCATCGACAGTATCATTCAGAAAATCATGAATGGCACTATCATCTACTTTTCCTACAATAAGGAACAGCAATGTCTGGAGCAGCGGATAGAGAAAAAGCCATCGCAGTTAAATCTGTCGGGCTTGAAGGTTTTGACGCTGATTATCGAGAAACAGTATTTCGAGGAGATTGTATCTGGTGTGAAGACCGAGGAGTACCGTTCGCTGAAGCAGACCACGCTAAACAAATATACTTATATTGATGAGGCTGATGGCAAGCGTTATCTCCGTCGTTTCGATGCGATAAGGTTTTATGTGGGTTATCATTCGGATAGGGATAGTGCCGTGGTTCAGGTATTGGATACTACCTATGAGGATGGCTTGGTAACTTATCATCTCGGAAAGGTATTGGAGGTGATAAGAGGAAAGGAAAATAAATAAAACATAGAAATAAGGTAGGGGGATTGCAAATCCACCGGCTTTAATAGGTCGAACCTTTTTTAACGCCGGATTGTAAATCTGTCGGAACGCCTAATGGAATACTTTCTGTTGATTTACAGGGCGTTAAGTTTAGTGACCATCTGCAAAAAATCAGAAAGATTCTTTATCCTCGAAGTGCATTATAAGTTAAATTCCATTCTTTGTCAAGAACAGCGATTTCAGCTTCTTCTTCTTCTTGCAGTTCTTTCTAAAATCTTCTATACTGATAGAACGCTTCCAATCTTCTAGCCACGGGTATTGTGCCGTTAGTTCTTTTTCAAATTCTTCAGCATCAATATATTGCCCATTCTCATACTCTTCCTCAATAGCTTCAATCCTAGCCACGGCTTCTTCTTCATTAGCCGGATGCCAGCCAATAGAAGTCGGCTGCTCTTCTTGTAATGTATATCTTTTCTCCTTCATAAGCTCTTTCCTTTATAGTTTTCTTTTGAATTGTCTGATCAAATATCTAGGACTTCTTCTCATATCCCATAAGTCTACGAAAATGACGAGGTCGTTGGCTTCGTCGTAGCGATAGATAATCTTCCAATTCTCCTTGATAATCGCACTATGGTAAGGGCGGTGGAATCGCTTAAGCAATGGCTCTCTGGGTGAAGAAAGAGGATGTTTGCAAAGTCTGTTTATTATTGCTTGCAAGCTTTCGTCAAATCTTTGAACGCAAAGTCGACCAAAGTTTTGATAACTATAGTCGGTTGTTTCTTTATAAATTTGAAGAAAGCTATTGCGTAGTGTTACTTTAGCCATGTTCGTTCTTCGTTTAGTTTATTGAAAAACTCTTCTACACTATAGCTAATGCCTGTCCTTTCATACTCCGCCTCAATAGCTTCAATCCTAGCCATGGCTTCTTCTTCATTAGCCGGATGCCAGCCAACAGGAATCTTATTCCAGTCAATATCTTCTTCTGCACATTCATCCTCGGGAAGTGCTATGGCGGCATTTCCGTGATAGGCTGGTGCAGGCTCTGCTGCGAAAGCTGCATCTTTCTGCTCTTCTGGAAATGTATATCTTTTCTCTTTCATAAGCTTGCGTATTTTATCTGCTGCAAATTTACGATTATTATCTGAATCATGCAAGGAAAATGGGAGAAATGTTTTATAAAGTATCTTATAATCAAGGTTTTTGTTCTTTGTTGGGCTTGGGACGGTTCTACAAAAAAAGTCACAATATCCGGCAGATGGTGCTGAGTATTGTGACTTTACTTTCTTGTTATACAAATCTTTTCTTCATTCTTGCTTCTGTTTCCTGGTCCCACAGATTTCGCAGGATGCACGCTTCTTTACCTTGATGTTGCGGAAGTTCATCGTCTTAGCATCGAAGGTGAGCAATCGGTCGGTGAGCAGTTCGCCCACACCGAGGAAGTACTTCAACGCCTCGGCAGCCTGGATGGTTCCGAGCATACCAGCGATGGCACCCAAAACGCCTGCCTGGCTACTGGTAGGAACAGCGCCTGCTGGAGGTGGCTCCTTGAAGAAGCAACGGTAACATGCTGTGCCTGGGAGATGGGTAAAGGTCTGTCCCTGGAATCTTAGGATGCCGCCATGGGAGAATGGCTTGCCCAGGCGCACGCAGGCATCATTGATGAGGAACTTCACCAGGAAGTTATCGGTGCAATCGATGATGAAATCCCATGGCTTGATGATTTCCTCGGCATTGTCTGAGGCGAGGAAAGTATGATATGTTGTCACCTCTACATCAGGATTGATGGCAATCATCTTCTCCTTGGCGCTTTCCACCTTAGGAGTATTCAAGTCTTTGGTCTGATGGATAACCTGGCGTTGCAGGTTGCTGAGGTCAACCACATCGGCATCCACGATACCGATATGTCCCACGCCAGCCGCAGCGAGGTAGAGGGCAACTGGGGAACCCAATCCTCCGGCACCAAT
>OGGW01000568.1_pt1 | contig 35279 bp, 33 predicted proteins | sample 1571291 | NCBI WGS metagenome assembly OGGW01 (sample SAMEA2582028, study PRJEB24529) | metagenome | biome: Human gut stool | place: China | collected 2011 | reverse complement strand
AGTCATCGGGCATTATCTGAACATAAAACACTATCAATAAGTTGGAGTCATTACCAAAGGCCCGGATCTCTGATTTAACCTGGCACCGATATTGGGAATGGATCAGCAGCGCCAGCCCATATAAAAAATTTCGAATTTAAACTCCACGCATTAATCAAGGAAATCAGGACGTTGCTTTGATATGCATTCTGATACTTCGGTTATCACAGCAAGACAATTTTGAATAAAATCATCATCCACAAGGACCAAACCCTCAACACCTGAAACATCACCCTCTTCCTGAACAGGTGTAGTAGGTGTATCAACTACAAAATCAAGATTATTGAATTTAGCGACCAAATTGTTATAGCTAGCCCCATCACCATGCTTTAACGCATTGATTGCAAGATAGTAATCATGAAACTTATCTTTCAGCGAAATCTCGCCTGCCTGTTCGAGAATAGATTTAGCCTCTTTGAAACCGTCTCTACAGTGTAACCTGCGCTGTAAGTGAGCTTCGTAAACAGAAAACAACCCCACTGCATGAATCATTTTTTGCAGATTAAGAGCTTGCATATTTTTTAAAGGTGGTGTGGCACCAGTTTCAGATAATGCTTTAACTGATAAATCATAGCCTTCATTAATTTTTGCTAATGAGAAATTTGTGCATCTGTATGCTAACTCAGAAAATGAATGCATAGGTTCCTTAAAATCCCTGTTTAGTCAAAACAGTATTGATTCTAATTTGTAGTTGAAATAAGATCTATATCAGGTGCTCAAAATGTAAGTATCCTGACCTGCTCTCCGTTGATTAATACACCGCGATGTTAGTAATGTCTTCATAAGCTACATGAGGACATCCCCATGAAGAAGCGTTTTTCCGACGAGCAGATTGTCAGTATCCTCCGCGAAGCTGAAGCCGGGGTTTCTGCCCGTGAACTCTGCCGCAGTATGGACACACCACGATTTACACCTGAATTTAAGGAAGAAGCCGCCCGTCAGATAACGGAGCGCGGTTATTCCGTCGCTGAAGTATCTGACCGTCTGGGCGTCTCTACACACAGCCTCTACTAATCTACTCTCAGCAGGAAATCGCTGGTTCTCACTGGTAGTGGTTATAGACCTTTTCCCTCAAAGGTTATCGGTAGGAGCCTGTTAGCAAATACCGATACTGCTCTAATAAGCATTGCCTTACGGATGGCGTATGAGGTGTGTGGTCAGCCGCAGGACGTCATGTTTCAAAGCGCTCAAGGAAGTCAGTACACAGGACTGAAATATCATAACTTCTTTGGCGTTAGAGGATTAAGCCAAGTGTCAGCCGACGGGAAAACTGTTTGGATAACAGTCCCATAGAACGTTTCTTCCGCAGTATGAAAAAAGAATGGGTGCCAACTAATAGCTACGCAGGCAAGAACGAGGCCCGCCAACAAACTAGCGGTTATTTTCTGAATTAGTACAACAGAATCACACCTCACCTCCGTACTTATCGGTACATAGGCTGGTTAACGCCCTACACTAATTTGCATATAATGGCCTAGTCAAATATGGAAAAGTAAATCACATAAACATTTATTAAATTAAATTATGATACTTATCAATGATGAGTTTTATAGCCACGGAAGCACTAGAATAAGCACAGTAGTTTTGAATCTCATCAGCTTTATGCTTATTCCCTAAATCACAAACTGATTTAATAACGGCACAAGGAATATCATAAGAAAAGGCCGCGGCCATTACTGCATAAGACTCCATTTCAATAGCTGTTACTTTACGATGTTTATCTGCAATATCATCTACAGTAGCTTGAGTTGCAATGACCGATGATCCACAAGCCATTGGGGCTATTAATATTTGCGGTGCCGATGTTAAAGTGTTGTGTGGCCAAGAAATAACTAAAGACTTCAAAAAAACAGTGTCTTGCGATAAATCTCTTAGCTGTTCCTTCACTTTTCTGTTGAGAGCCAATTGATGAGGGTCTGGCAAGAAAATTGTATTACCTTCGTGATCTTCAGATATTTTACCAGCTCCCCAATCCCAAACAGGATCGCCGACGATAATATCTCCTAACGAAGTTTTTCCTGATACACCGGCGCAAATCCCTGTCATCAGTATTATTCTTGGTTTGAATTTTTCAATAATTCTAGTTGCTAGTTGTGACGACCATGTAACGCCCATTCTCTCTGCAGAAGATGAAACAACTTTTAGTTTAGTTCCATTAACTGTAGTTACTTCATAGAAATAATACCTGTAGCCATCAATATTTGAAGAAGTGTATGATGGTGCTAGCTTTAATAATTCCTCTAACTCTGTATCTTCTAACGCCGTTATGATAGCAACATCAGCACTCATGTAATTTATATTTTTTTCAATTGCACGAGCTTTTGTGACAAGCAAGTCTTTCCAACAATCAGCATCGTTTCTTAAGTCAAACAAAGGCCAACCAAATTTTTTGAAAGTATCAAAGTGTGAGCTTACATCCGAGGAGTTTGATGTTAATCCAAAAATATATCGTGGTATTTTTGAATGAGTCAGATGTTCAACATTATTCAACAACTCCACGCCTCCTTGAGGGTTTATATCGCCCCCATCTATATCAGGAATCTGAATATCGATAATCATGATATCAAAGAGTGTCTTACTAAGCTCATCCAATGCATCACAAACAGAAGCTACTTTGGTAAAGTTTATATTATCAAAAATACTTAACGTTTTATTAATAATTGGATATTTGTCGTAATTATCTTCAACTAAAAGAATATTCAATTTAATACCTCGTATAATTTTTCTTTAAGCAATACTTTCCACTCATTAGAAATTGAGCGAAAGAAAATAGATCCTTTGTAAATTTCCGGGTGTTTTTTTGAAAGTTTATTATCTAATATTTTCAACGGAAAGGAATCATCTCCGGCACCAAACGTATCATATTGAGTAACGACGAGAATTGGAATTTTATAACCTAATAATTCCATTTGAGCTAAAAAATCCTCACCAGCAAAACTCTCAGGTATACCACCAACGGGATCTTTGTCAGAAATGTCATATGTTGACATGCTCATATCTAATAGGATTAGATCATAGTCAGGATTGTCAAGCACTTCAAATACACCGCTTGATAAAGATTCTCGGCATGTAATGTTATTTATATTTAGTTCATCACGAAGATATTCAGAAATTGCATTTGATTTATACAAATCATCTTCTATTATTAAAAGTTTAATCATAGATTAATCCTTTTGCATTTCTAAAGGAAGCAGTAGCTGAGAAATTGTTTTCTGACAAATAACGTAAGGTTACTTCCTCGCGAGCGTTTAATTCATAACGTATAGCACTTTTAACTCTAGCAATTCCAGTATTCCCCCCCTCTCGCTGCATTAAACTTCTTAGATTCTCAGAGGAAACAGGAGCACTATACTTTATTAACTCTTGGTTTTTTTCTTCGTAATTGCAGACTGCTAAACAGTCATTTCTGACTTCGATTGAAACTTTGTTGGTTGTTTTATCAGCGATACATTCAATCTCAATATTTACATTAGATGGATGCAAAAGAGAGTATTTGATAGCATTATTCACTAAATTATAAACTATATCAACAATTGCAGATAATATGTCATATTTTATTTTAATTTTGTTGTTATCTATTACTTTAATATTTTCAATTTGAACCATGTTTTTTATAATGCCAGTTATTATTTCCATATCATAACTTTCTTCATGGAAGTCCTGCTTAAGCTTGAACCAATTTATAATAACATCTAGTTGATTAAGGACATGTTGTTTTGAAATTGTTACTAGTCTATTGAATTCATATGAAACACTACAGCCACTTTCACGCTGTATTTCATAAAGAAAATCTTCAAAATCATCAAATAACGCTAATATATCAGTTCTGCTTTTATTATCTAATGATGATATTACTCGTAAACAGGAAGAGGCAAGTTTATCTTCAATAAATTCATCTAAATAACCACAGCATTCATTGAAACTCTGTGAGAGTTCTATTTTCTTTGTGATTCTAATTAAATCATATTCATCAAAATAAAAATTAAATTTTTGTTTTGTAGGTATTGGCGAATCTATAGATATTTGCAACCAGTCATTAATAATCTCATTTATAATGAAGTAAAGTTTTTCCTTGAACTCATTCCTTTTTCTTTTTAATTGCGCGATCAAATCTTCTGGCGTATCTTTTAATAGATTGTAGAATTGCCTATCTTCATCATTATCATCGGCAGGCATGAACCCATTACTTACTAGACTACTTGTAATGGTTGATTCTAACGTGCCGTGTCGAATTCTTGTACTAAGATATGTATTAAGTCCTTTCAGTCCAAAACAATACTCCTCAATGTACGTCTTAATCATTTGAAATATTGCTTTTAACTTATAATTTTGTCCAAGAGCTGCATATTGGAGTATGTGTACAGGTAAAATATTTAACCCCATGTTTGTCACGGTGCTTATATCAACCTTTTCTAGATCCAAGTTTTTTAAAACTCGTTCAATCTCGCTATCGAGAATATCTCCAAACTCACTTCGTTTTTCTACTATGTCTTTAAAAAGAAAGTTCAACTGCTCCCAAATATTATTTAGTATATAATCTTTATCCGCATAGATCTTAGTGCTATTAACTTGTTTTTCTGCAACTTCTAGAACTTTTCTTTTAGACAATATCTTCGACTCATTTACTAATTTATCTTGATTGCCCATTTTGTTGCTAACTAGTATGTTGCAAATTCTAATTCTTTCATCATATGCTTCGCTTTGAGTTCTATACAACCATGATTTAGTTAATATATCCTTTTCGCAAACATCAGATAAATAGAAACTTAACATTCCATCAGCCTTATCAATTGGCAATTCTGAAGGATGTTTTAATCCCATATATCTAATTGATTTACCTATAGCGATACCTGTAGCGTTGATATTCATTTTTTTATCGACAAAACTATCTTTGCATAAATATAAGCAAATGGCCGTGTCAATATTAGTTGCATTTTTAGCACTTGACTCAAGTGCAGAGTAAAATTCTTCAGTAATAAAGTAGTTGATTGCTGAAGGCGAAATCTTGTACATATCTAAAAAACATCTGCATGCATCTTCTATTCTTCCCGTCATCGATTTGATTTTTATGTATAGCTGAGATAATTCCTTGTCTTTATAAGTTACTTTATCGACAAGATAATTCGATGCCTCACTGACTTTATTTTCATTCATTAACTGAAATATGAAGTACTTGAGCCTTCTTTCATTATGATGGATATCATGAGGTTCTTCTTTTTTCATGAAGATGTCTGCAGTTACTCCTTTTAGTTTGTAACTATTACTTCCCTGTGCTCTATTAGATAAAATGATAGACTTCAAAGGGGTATTATCTTTTGAAAATAAAAGTTCAGCCTTGATAATATAGGATTCTTTCTCGTTATAATATCCTTTTGACTCAATATTAATTCTGTGTTTTATCAAATTAAAAACTAAGGTTCCTCTAAACGCCAAATTTAAATTAGATAGTCTAGTTGACGAATGTTGGAATTTTTCATTTTTTGAATAGACATCAGACATCAGATTTGATTGCAAGAAATAAAAACATTCCTCAGGTAATTTTGTATCAGTTAATGATAGTGATTTTGTGAAAATCTTGAATCTTGAAGGATCGAACTCCTTTGTTTTAGATAATAGATTGATAGTAACAGCATAATCATTCAGCGTATAGCTATCATAAATCAACTGTGCTTCTTCTGATAAATCTTCATTTGAGTTTAAGTTTCTAAAAAGATAGTGATCTATAGAAGAAATATATTTCAGTATGTCGTCATAATATGGTTCATAACCACTGTATATGCCGGTAATGGTCATGTAACAGAGTGTTTCAAATGCCTTGTATAAATCTACTAATGTTGAACTTAACTCATGTTTAATTACTTGAAAAATGTCAAACGTAATATCACTGCTATTTAAACCAAAAATTCTATAGTTGATGAAGCTATAAATACCGTTCTTCAAAGCTTCTGAGTCTATTATTTCCGGGGCGATTAAAATCCCATCATTTATTTCATTTAAGTTGCTTTGGTGAATTTTTATTAAAATGTCATCAACATCATTATAATTTTTTGTTTCATCACCAATTCGAACCTCTCCATACATTAGGTATTCTATGTTATTTCTTTGGGTAATACTCCAAAAACTTAGACCAAAACTCGAATCAATTTCGTCTAAAATATCAAGTGCATCTTTCGGTTTATCGAATAGCAAACTGTCAATATATTTTTTCTCTAAAGAGATGAGTTTAGATATTGAATTTTGATTTCGATTAAGAATTCCAATCACATAATGAAATAGTACATTGTTACTAGCAGATTTCACAGGCTCAGGTATAAATATTTTGAATTCATATATCGTTCTGTTTTCAATTGCTTCGCCGATACTAGTCACATTATTGAAAGGAAATTTTTTATACATAATCTTAGAAAAAGTTTGAAGAGTTTTTGGTTCTAGTTCTTTAAATGCCTTTTTCAAGATAACATTTTTATTTCCGCTGCTTTTGAATATTTTGTCTAAAGTGCTTATTTTTCTTGCCATTTTTGGCTCCACTTAAGGTGGCATATTTATTCATTCAGTATCAGGAATAACTGTTCAGACCTAGCATGTTTTCACCTGTTCAAGTCAGGGAGTAACCTTTCGCTTCACAGTTTTGTAGGAAAACCTGTTAATTTGTTAAAATTCCGTTGCCTTAGCGCTCCGTGTGCAATGTTGATGGCACAATGCTACCGCCCTCAGAGGCAAGAGCCCTTGATAAACTCTATGCTAGCGCAACCTACACTTTATTCAATAGATCAATCAGATAACTAATCAAAACAATGAGATGATTGTTTTGAAAATGTGATGAGAAATGATTAATGAACTGTAGTTAGGCCTATCAGCTAAAAACATCCATACGGGTTGTGCAGGACCAGTTCATGAAGCGAGGTAACAAAATATTATGTTTTTTTATGGAAATCAATTATAAAAACAATACATTAATCGGCGCGATGTCAGTGAACTAGCGTTGCAATCAACATAAGTCACTGTCCGTCACCAGCATTACCACCGTTTTATCCAGTGGGCTGGAGACGATACTGTTGATAACCGGGGCGTTCATATCCCAGTAGGTGTAGAAATGCGACTGTAGTCCGCCGAGATTTGCGTATGAACCGGTCCCTCTGATATGAATTTGGTACGGAACATAGCCTTTCCCGCTCGTCTTACAGTAATTCATGCTGACCTGGCAACTGCTCTCACCCACTGAAACATTGCAACTGCCAATGCCGACGATAGTAGCAGTTTGCACATAAGAGCGCGGTTCAACGTTTACACGACCCAAATCTACGCAATCCGGCCCGGTAAACCTGACGATGTCACTCGAAGTCCATGTATTAGCATCTCTGAAATGGTACTGCCCTGACAAATAGCGGGGGGCTTCAGCCACGCCGTTACCCGGAGTAAATTTCAGCGTTTTGTACTGGAGGTTGACGTTAAGGCCCGCTTTAGTATGAAGCTCGTAGTACATATAGGTTTCCGGGTAGCTCACCGTGGCTTCAGTATAAAAATAGGTATTGTCGGAGTTGGTAATCTGATCGACCCAGCCGAAGTCTGTCCCGTTAAAATTGGTTGAGTCCGATTTAAGGCGTTTGTACCTGAATTTGACTGGGTTCTCGAAAATAGTCATGCCAGGAACATAATCTTCCCAGACGCCTGTTTTCGCATTCCGCACCTGATGTTGAATGTAGCTGGGTATTGTACGATCAATACCAGAGCGATGTGATGTTTCTGTCCAGTTCCCGGCTTTGTCATAAACCCGAAAACCTACGGTGTAATATGCCGGACTGACGGGCGCAACCGTGCTTCCTGCCGCCACCGCCGCCAGTGCCTGGACCACCCCCGTGAGTGCATTCAGCTGAGCATTTACAGTCCGGCGGACACCGCTGCTGTCAATAGCAAACCACTCCGCTTTATCCAGTCCTGACCTCGCATCAGAGACGTTCGATAACGAAATGGCCTGGGTTGCGGTCCTGTCGCCGAAAATATCCAGACTTCCGTACTGAAAACCAGCCCTGAGCCACTGCATCGGATCTGGTAGAACGGGAGGAGTGATATCGATGCTGAAAGAGTAGCTGGTTGTCGCCACGACATTCGACTTATTGTCGAGTGTTTCGGATTTAAGAGAAAAAGTACCCTCGCCCAGTACCGGCAGTGTCATGGACTTGCCGTAGTACTCACTACCATCAGCGGCAGTGATCCTGTCGGCCACTGTCACCAGGCCGGTGACACTCTGGAACATCTGCACATTATCGGATGAACGTGTCACGGTAACGCGCTCGTAGCGGTCGAGACCAGATATCAGATTCAGCGTAATTGCGCTGCCCGGGTTGAGATACTCTCTGGTGGGTTCAGCATTCACTTTCGTGCCGTGTGTGTCGGTATACGAATAGTTGTAAAGCTGAGCCTGGCTGTAAAGCGGGAACAGCAGTGCCGTATAGACGGCGACAATCAACGGACGTCGGCAAAATTTCATTTCGGTTCTCCTGGTTGGCCAGAAAATTTTACCTGAATCGTTTTCTTCGCCCGGGCGCTAAGAGGGGTAATTGTTCAGTAAAACATCGTCCGTTTGTGTGCTTTTTGCCAGATTTAATCGGCAGGCCTGCGGGAAATACCCCATCCCAATGTCCGTTTTAGGCTGATTAATTCCCCAGAAATCCCCCCCTTAACGGAAAAATCCGCAGGGCAGACGTTTAAAATAGCAACAACTAAAAGGGGAATACTGAATGAAAAATCAGGCTATAGCTTTGGCTATGGCTATGCTCGGAGTCTCAGTTCCGGCATCTGCTCAAATTTATGAATCCATCTTCACAGATACCAATGGTATTGAAGTTCACGCCCCCTCAACCCGGCTGTTGCTGAATCCGGCCTCACCGGTAACCCTGACGCTCATTGCCGGTCTTGACCGTTATGTGAATGTCAAAATCACCAGCGCCACCGGCACGCAACTGCTGAACACCACTACTACGCGCACCAGCGTATCCGACCGTCTGAAGGCCGGAGATGGCAGCGAATTTTACGGAAAAAAAGTAACTTTACCGGTGCTTGGCGAAGGCAGGTCGGTTGTGCAGGTCAGTATTCTGGATCTGAATCAGTCCGTTGTAGCCACCTACAGCTACAACTGGCTGGTAGACACCACACCGCTGTCTGGTAATGCCCTCACAGGCAACGCCGCCTATGGATCAACTGCGGGTAGCGTCTGGAAAATGGGGCTGGAGGCCACGGGGCAGTTTGATTTTACCTCAACCAATGTCACGGACGTAAATGGCATCGAGAAAGGTATGTTTTATGTCTATCGCAGTAACGGCAGTTTGTTCAGTACGACGTGACTGGTCAGAAGATGTATCACACTTACTCAAAAAACTCGGTCAAAGGCGCGGGTATTCCCGACAGCAATCTGGATGAAGATTTCACGGCCAAGGTAGTCATTTATGACAACGCAGGAAACACCCGAACCCTTCCGTTGCAGCTCTTTCGATATGATAACTATCTGGGCGGTCCGAGATCCGCAAAGCTCCGCCAGCGTGGTGCCAGGGGTTTCCGGATATCCGGCCTATTCAGCTGGGATGACCGTTAATGAGAATCCGATTCATCTTGTATATCGCGTGCCAAAGTCCAACTACCGGTCATATGCCGAGGGCGGCCTACTATTCTATAACCTGTATTCTTCCCCGACCGAGATTGCGACGGACAGCACCTATACCTACGTTGAAATGATCTGGATTTGCCCCTATATTTCCAGACACCTGTTATCACTTAACCCATTACTGGCCTGCTGCCGCAGATATTCCCGTGGCGAGCGATAACCCAGTGCACTATGCGGATGCCATTCGTTATAATGCTCGAACGCCTCTGCAAGGTTCTTTGCTGCCGTTAACCCGTCTGGTTTAGGCATGATACTGATGTAGTCACGCTTTATCGTTTTCACGAAGCTCTCTGCTATGCCGTTACTCTCCGGACTCCGCACCGCCGTGTTCTTCGGTTCAAGCCCCAACATCCGGGCAAACTGCCGTGTTTCATTAGCCCGGTAGCATGAACCATTATCCGTCAGCCACTCTACTGGAGACGCCGGAAGCTCGTTGCCGAAGCGGCGTTCCACCGCTCCCAGCATTACGTCCTGTACTGTTTCACTGTCGAAGCCGCCCGTAGTGACTGCCCAGTGCAGTGCCTCACGGTCACAGCAGTCCAGCGCGAACGTGACTCGCAGTTTTTCTCCGTTATCACAGCGGAACTCGAACCCGTCAGAGCACCATCGTTGATTGCTTTCTTTCACGGCCACTTTGCCAGTATGTGCCCGTTTCGATGGCGGTACAGCGGTTTTTCGCTCAAGCAACAGCGCATTCTGGCGCATGATCCGGTAAACACGTTTGGCATTGATCGCAGGCATACCATCAAGTTCGGCCTGTCTGCGAAGCAGCGCCCATACCCGACGATAACCATACGTGGGCAGCTCTCCGATAACATGGTGTATACGGAGAAGCACATCCGTATCATCTGAGTGACGGCTGCGGCGACCATCTTTCCAGTCATCGGTTCGTCTGAGAATTACGTGCAACTGCGCACGCGACACCCGGAGACAACGGCTGACTAAGCTTACTCCCCATCCCCGGGCAATAAGGGCGCGTGCGCTATCCACTTTTTTGCACGCCCGTATTCAACGGCTTCTTTAAGGAGTTCATTTTCCATCGTTTTTTTGCCGAGCAGGCGCTGGAGTTCTTTAATCTGCTTCATGGCAGCAGCAAGTTCAGAGGCAGGAACGACCTGCTCTCCTGCGGCCACAGCAGTAAGACTTCCCTCCTGGTATTGCTTGCGCCAGAGAAATAACTGGCTGGCTGCCACACCGTGTTGCCGGGCAACAAGGGAGACCGTCATTCCCGGTTCAAAACTCTGCTGAACAATAGCGATCTTTTCCTGTGTAGTACGCCGTCTGCGTTTCTCCGGTCCTAAGACATCAATCATCTGCTCTCCAATGACTAGTCTAAAAACTAGTATTAAGACTATCACTTATTTAAGTGATATTGGTTGTCTGGAGATTCAGGGGGCCAGTCTATGATCCTGCCCTAGTACGGTGGTATACGGGCTGGAGAATATCCGTATAGCTCTGGCGGATAACCTGACAACACCCCGGATCACCCGTCTTCAGATAACCGGAGGGCCAACGGCAGATAACGTTGAGCTCACGTGGTCACCTGCTGGCACGAACGTTTATGCGCCAGAATATCCAAGGCTGTTCCCCTCATTCGAGCCTTCCGAAAACTATGCGCTTAGCGTGACGGTCTCCGACAGTCAGTCGAACAGCAAAACTTATACCCAGAAATTCAGCTACCTCCCGAATAACCTAGTGCAGTTGCATAACCTGCGAACCTTATCCGTCAGTTCAGCACTCAAAACGTCGTTAAATGAGCCTCTTGCTTATCTGTCAACCAACGTGTTGCGTAAGTCCAACGGTGAGATTGCAAAAGACGTCCAGAGTGCGACGCTAACGGTACGTAAAGACGCTGCCTTCGGTATTAAGTTCAACGGCGTGCAGGCCGCGCTTGGTGAATCTGTAGAGGTGAAAATTGATATGGGGCTCGGTGATAACCTTTTAGTACCTATATACCCTGCTGAAAACGGCAAAGTGGGTACATCCGAGTTCATGATCCAGATCGATGAGCTGAAGTAATGAGAATGGGCCGTCGGTAGTACTGGCGGCTTAACGAAAGTAACTTTTTCTGTAAGGGTTGAAGTGTGCTTCTGATGTTTTTAGAACGGATCGGAATTTACTCACATTTTGATCGTGATGATTCAATACGTGACAGAGCATAGTTATCAACAGGATAGAATAATAATAAAGATCAATAGAGGATCAATAGCAGATCAAAAAGGAATAACGATCCTCGCAGCCCAGTGATATCGGGCCTCTCAGCGGATCAGCATCCACTGTACAGGGGGAGAAATACACTATGTCGGGTAATCCATCCACTGTACCGGGCGCATAATCCACTATACCGGGTAGATTCGATACACTATAGCGGGTAGGATGTAGATCTTATGCACAAAACGGATCTCCCAATATGTCAAGTAATAACAACAAGTTATCTCTCGTCATTGAAGAGTCCCTAAAAGATTCAGGGGAAGTTATACAACTCTTTCCCACATTAAAACAGACCATTCAACCGAAAGTTTTACTCCGCCTAGGTGTGTTTGTGCCGACTTTGAAATCTACGGACAAGGGGGGGAGGAAGAGCCATCATATCGATGCCACTGAGCCGCTATCAAGGTTATCTATTGTAGAGGGTGAAGGTTACAGCCAGATCCAAATCTACGGGCCGCGTCTCGATATGGATACCGATTTCAAATCATGGTGTGGGATCGTTTATGCGTTGTCTAACCGGCCGCTTGATTCAGAAGGTCAGCTGGAGCTGAATTTTCCGGAGTTTGCAAAATTTTGTGGGTTTGATACCAAGCGCATTGATAAACAACTGAAAGAGCGCTTTGATGCTTCGCTGACGCGTATAGCCCGGACCAACATTTCATTTATTAAGAAAATACCCGGTACAGATGATCAGATAACGATAAACATGCACCTGGTGGAATCGACGTATTACGACAGTTCCACGGGAAAAATCATCATCAAGCCAAATTCGAAGCTCAATACGCTGTATCGCGTCGACGGTAAAACCCGACTCTACCTGAAGACATTGCAAAAACTGGCCCGTAAGGAGTCCGCACAGGCCCTGTACCTGTATCTGGCTGAGCTGCCGAGCACCTTTTACCGCATCGGATTCGATCGGCTTCGTGGACGACTCCAACTGTCATCACACCTCGGTAACCAGAATGCCACGGTTAAAAAGGCGCTGGGCCAGCTTAAAGAGATCGGTTTTCTGGAATACTCCATAGACAAAGAAAACGGCGATTACGTACTGAATATTCTAAAGAGAAACATGAAGCCATGACCGATGCCGGATAATGCACCTGCCTGCCGCGTGGGTGGCTGCGTTACCCGGTATAGTGGACATTCTTCTCCTTTCCACTCTGCTTTACCCGGTACAATGGATCTCCACTACACCGGGTAGTGTCAGGCCTAAAATTACGATGCAGCCCCTCCTCTTCAGCCTTACACTGAATATTTAGTGTGTTTTTTCACCAAAAATGTGATCTATACCCGGTACAGTGGAGTCACAGAAATGTGATCCGTACCCGGTATAGTGGATGAGAACTACTGCTAATCGGTTACCGGGAATGTGGTGGTACTGGGTGGAAAGGTTTACCCGGTATAGTGGATCGTGGCAGTGTCATCTTTCCGGATAGCATGACGTCACGGTTAGGAAACCGTACCCGGTATAGTGGATAGCGAATGGTGTACAACCCTGTTAACGTGATGATGCTGAAGTGAAAGTTTAACCCGGTTTAGTGGAGCGACTTAAAGCGCGTACCAGTAGCTGATGGGGGAGCAGCACCCGGTACAGTGGAGGGGCGGATATCGTCGTAAAGGTCTTAACTAAAAGATGACCATTCAGTCGCAGCATTAAAGAAATATATCATCGAGTCTCAGGGGTTTTAAGCCGGTAGACACCCTTCCACCAGGAGTCGAAAGACAAGCTATCATCGCAGCGCATAAATATGCCGTTATGCTTGGTGACAACGCTAAGATAGCCTTTATTTTTCCCGCAGATCTTCTCAAAAGACTCTGTTGCTTTAATAAAATTTTCACCATCCGTGATGGCCGGAGAATCCAGTTCCTTCGCCAGCCATGCCGGATAGCTGTCCGCATTAACCCATACAAGGCGTTCAACAACTGAAAAGAAGACGCCGACAAGGCCAATCGTCCAAAGCGTAATAACTAGTAAACGCAAAATTCGTAAGGCTATAAATTTTGAGTGCTGTAGAGGCGAAACGATAAAAGGCAGTGAGATCATGACTGTGAGTGAGACTGATGCCGCCAGCAAGGTGTATAACAATGACCATGATTTAACATAGGCGGAAAAAGCGATCATTAAACAAATCAGAATGATGAGCGGTGCATTGCTTTTCATCATGCCCGTGCTAATTTTCATTCTTTTGGGGCTCCATTTTGTACGAGTTTTGAGAGACTGCGTTTGTAATCATCCGCTGCCTTAGAAAAGTTACCGTCATTCTGTACCGGCGTAAAGCGAATGCCAAAAAACGCCTCAATGACGGAGGAAAGCGTCACTATCGGTCCTGACGAGGCATGGGCTTTTCGCTCCCGAGCCTCACGCTCCGCAAAGTGGATCACCGGTCCCCTAGAAAATGAGAGTGAGTCATGGGAAGACCAGTCTGTTTATAGCCACAGTAGTTAAACGCACCCCGCCAGTCCGTCGCTGTTTGACATCATGGCCGCGAATTAGGTTAACGTCGCCCGGTATAGTGTAATCCCAGGCTGAACCTGTGTTTGCAGCTGGTGGCCCTGCATCCATCACCATGACAGGCGCTGGCCGCAGGAATCGCGTGCCGGATGAAGGGTATCCACTATACCGGGTGAATGATATGTTGATCCACGCTGACGGGTAGTTTTATGAGCAAACCCGCAGCGAGTGGCAGGCCTGTGTCATTCGCAGTTTTACTGATGGGACGGAAGGTTATCCACAAAAACGGTGAATAACCCTGTGACCGGAATCTGGATAATCATCATTGCGGCGACAACAACAGAAAGAAGTGGCCCGGACTTGGCCACCCTACCCTGCTTTTACTTCAGTTCCTCTATATTCAGCATAAATTCAGAAGTTCCAACGACGCCGGAAGTCGAAGGAAAAATAGGGAAGCTGCGGCTGTCACCCAGACCCAGATCCAACTGAACATTTTTGCTCTCCCCAGGAGCTGCGGAAACCCCATTCACCGTGACGCCGAAGGCTGCATCCTTACGCACCGTCAGTATCGCGTCCTGTTTCCCGGTTGCGATAGACCCGTCCTTCTTACGCAGCTGGCTGGCATAAAGAACCGCCAGCGGTGTGTCATCGGACGTTTTCAGCGCGGTACTAACGGAGATGGTCTTAAGGTTTTCCAGACGAACCAGGTTGTTCGGCAAGTAACTAAATTCGACGGCGCTTTCTTTAACGTTGTTCATCTCGTCTTTGGCCTGCACGGTAAGCGTGTAAGTTTCGCCGTCGTTAAGTGAAGGAAAGATCTTCGGGTAATTCGGGGCATAAAGATTATTTCCGAGGTTTACCCACGACAACTCAACAGCATCAGATACCGGGCCACCGCGAAGCGTCATTCGCGTTAAAGAGGGCTTGGTCAGGGTATCTGCGAGCTGAATACGAATGTTCTCCAGTCCATACACCGTTACACTGCTGGTGATAGGTTTGGTTTCGTAGCTGATACTGATGGACGGCGGCGTGTTATCGACCGTCACAGTCTTATAGTCCAGACTACCCGTATTGTTGAACGAATCCTGGGCGTTGAGCTGCACGTTATAGCTGCCCTCCGGGATTAGTTTCAGGTTGAACTCGTATGTATAATTCCCGGTTGCTGTGTTACGCCCCGTTAGTGTTCCGGTCACATTGATATCCGCGTTATTGCGGGATTTGTCGGACAGCCACACCCGGCTCAGTTTAACGGTATCGAAATACGATCCGTCTCCCGGCTGGTTGATGTAAACCTGAAGGATGTTGGTCGTATCATTGTAGTCATAGCCAGTGACCGAAGGCCCCAGCGTATGCCAGACGACGTTTTCCCAGATAGGCATGAAGAAGGTGGATTCTGTTGTGGAACGTACCTCATAACCACTATGCAGATAGCCGGTGGTGCCGTTTGTAATCGCCTGTGTCAGGGCGACGGTACACGACGTTGACCCGGCAGGGATGTTGCAGGTGGCACCGCCAGTAATTTTTTGGTCGTAGGGCCTTGCCTGCACATTGAAACGGATCTGGGTCAGGTTCACCGGCATATCTGAAGCCTTGAAGTATTTCCAATTGACGCTGTTAAACCAGGTACCATCGGACATCTGTCGCTCAATCGCCGGACTCCCCCATGCAGGACTTTTTACCGAAGCCGGGTCCCAGTTCAGCCAGGAGGCGTATTGCGTCAGATCGCCTCCGGACCATTGGTACGTGTTCACTGGGCGATAGTAGTTTATATCCAGAGCGCCCTGGGGAAGCTTCACCTCGACGTACACATAGGTCGTGTCTTCTGAAATAACCTTAGCACCGCCATAATTGTTAAGAATGGTGATGCCGCCGTTACGGTATGGCTTCCAGTTGGTTCGGGGGATACGGATGACCATACGGTATGGGTTTTCGAGTACAGATAGCCCCCGAACAAACGGGACGTACCCTGAAGAGATCCCCGGGACCACACTCGTACTGACGCGTGAGTCATGAACCGCAAAGGGGGTGTATTCACCTATCTGGTCATCAAATAAAAAGCGCTGCGGCGGAATATTCAGCGTGTTTCCGGCTTTATCTGTGATGATAAAATTGAAGGTAAATTCTTCATTGAGATCGCTGGTGGGCATACCGGGTTGAGTGACCGCGTCCTTGATCCAGGGGTAAAAGGCACGTTTTGCCGCCGTATCGTAACTGAGTGTGTTGTCGGACACGACTGTGCCATTTCCGCGCTTGATGACCAGACGGATCTTGTCTATGCCATTCGCATCATCAACTCCATCAGCAAAGATGGAAAACTGGCCAGATCCTCCGCGCCCAAGCCCCCAAACTGGGCCACTCAGGACCATTTCATAGCCTGCGTTCTGGCTCGGGTAGATGCTGGTATACTTTGGCGCTGTAGTGTCGATTGTGAAATGATATGTTGAAGAGCTGACGACAGCCTGCTGGAGATCCAGAGTATCGTTGATGACGGTGAAGGCCCCTTCACCGAGTGCGGGTAACGCCAAGTCCTTTCCGTAATATTCCGTGCCGTCTGCGGCAACAATGCGATCTGCGACGCTTATCTTTCCTGTCACTGCGGAATACATGACCTTTTTGTCACTGTCCCTGGTCACACTCACTCGTTCGTATCGGTCAAGGCCGGAGATCAGATTCAGGGTCATTGTGCTTGCCGGATTAAGGTAGCTCTGCGTGGCAGGCTTAAGCGTCTTTGCCAGCTGATTGGTGTCAGTATACGAATAGCTGAAAATCTGAGCCGCCGCCGGATAAACTGAAGCTATGGCCGTGGCAATGATACAGCCTGTCAGAATTTTACGCATGTGATACTCCCGGGATGTATTTGCCCCTATTTTACGAAATCTTTTCACCTGGGCTTGCTGGTTAGCCGGGGTATTTCACGGCATAAAACTTTTAAATGTTGCCGTGATAGCAATGTTGTCGGGTCAGAACAAAACGAAAGTTAAGGCAACTTCAACAGGGCTGATTACGGTGGAAGAAAAGTAACTTTTCTCTTGAGAAGAAATAGGAAAAGCAGAAATTAGGACGATTAAATGAGGTGAAATGTCAGCAACAGGCGATGATTGTCCATCATCGTAAGGGAGGGTACAGGGTGCCGCTGCCTTACTGGCATCATGTTGATGTCCAGCTCTTCATACCCGTTTGTACCTTAGCCGGAACTGTTGTTCAGTACAGGTAAAAGTTGTAATAACTCCCCGCTCACTGCCGGGGAGTCATTTTAAATCAGCACGGCGCCATCAGAATAGATTAGCTTTCAAACCAGGGCGAATCGGCAGAGTTCGCAGATTCTTCACTTTGCTGTGACTCTCCCAGAAATTGCACTTCACGTACTGGTTTACTTTTCCCCAGGCTCCGCTGGAAATCATCCATCACAAACTCAATATCATCACGGTCCTCAGGCAAGACAGGCGAACTTTTGGACATAGTCTTTCCTTCAGTTAAAAGCGTTCTGCATACAGAACGCGGACGGAGACGGCAGTGTTGTCAAACTCATTATCGAAGGTATCCATCCACTCGGTCCTGAACCCCTCGCCCAGCAGGTTATCGATCCCCTGAAGGGACAGAGGCAGGACGGCTGCTAAACGCCCGCCGGGAACCAGATGAGACGCAGCGGCCAGCAGATGCAGCTTAGCCCGGTTGTCAGCAAAAGGAGGGTTCATCACCACGCAATCAAATTTCTGAATCTGATTCGCCGCCGACCAGGCCAGAAAATCGGCTTCCGTGGTCTCGTAACCTTTAGCCCGGGAGACCAGACAATTCAGTGTATCCAGTTCGATGCCGGTTACGTTGACACTTTTCGGGAAACATTGAAGCAAATCCCCGTGCCCAATATTGGGCTCCAGCAGCCGTTCCCCCTCCCCGGCCGCAATAATGGATGCGACGTATTCACTGAGTCGCGCCGACGACGGATAAAACTGGTGGGATTTAATATCAGGCATGGCGCCCATATGTCCGATGAAGCGCATCACTTCGGTCGGGTCATAATCAAACGTCACATGGTAGCTTGTCACTCGGGCACCGAGAAATCGCAGAACATCCGCGTTCACCTGCCGCGTTTTATCAGCGTTCTCACCGGCATAGCCGAGCGATGTCCAGCTGGACCATTCCTTTTCATTCTGGGTAAAATCCAGCTCTGCAAGCTGCATCCGTGAATGAAAATCGATGCAGCGTTTCAGTGCCGGGAACTCCTGCAACGTCGCTTTGGTATGGGCCACGCGTTCAGCAGGCAGAGCCAGAGGGACGATGGCAGCAAGAATGTTGTTAAGCCGTTCGGCGATATCAGGATGCACATCAATGTGCATCGATCCGTTTTTGTAGACCCGAAAACGAATACTGTTGCCATCCAGGCTGATCCAGTTTCTGAATCCAACATGACCAACCATATTCTCAACCATTTTTTTCGTGTCATAGACCGGTTTAACTGTTTCGCCCCGGAAATAAGAACAGATCACCCGCAACTCCGAAAGTGGCATGAGGCCGGATTCTTTAAACTCAACCTTCAGTTTTACCCATTTGTCTTTCACGCCTTCACATACGCCGGAGGTGATCATGCGAGTAGAGAAGCCAAATGCTTTATTGGTTTTGTGTTGACGGCTTAATGACTGAAAGACGGCATAGACACGATCTTTAATGAACTGATGCCGGTCATTGAGCAACGCGACAACCGTGGTAACAACAGCATCGAGTGTAAAATCAGGGATCTCCTGAGGAGGAAGGTGGTAACGGTCAGCAGTAAACTGCTTATCCCATTCTTTCTTCTTTTCGTCAGACATCACAGACAGTACATCGGTCAGGGCCATGACCCTCTTCCAGTATTCTGAACGCAGCGCGTTTTCTGCGTAGCTGGCATCCGCTTCTGAAATGAGATGATTGTATCCGGAGAGGTATGAATAGAGCTTCTGATTCCCGCATTTCAGGAACTGAGCGGACATGGACCTCAGTAAGCTAAGCTCATCGTTATATGATTCGACCTGCCTGTTAATGACATCGAGCTCTTCCCGCATTTCGGGCAGGAAGTTATCGTCGTTAATAAGGAGGCCAGTATGAGGCATATAAGCAACCAGAGAACTCCCAGGGGCACCCATTGGCAGGGAATCAGATTCAACAGCAGACATAGCACCAGTCCTTTTTGAAGGGTTTATCTGATACCAGGATAACAACCTTGAACAAAAAGCTAATAGGTTGGCTGACATGAAAATGGAGAAATTAACACTGCGGAAAGTCAGAAAGACAGATGTGGTTTTAATCAGAAGAAACGGGCCGGAGACAGGACAAAAAAACCCCTACATAGTAGGGGCAACGGGGGGAGAGCCTGGGTGGCTCGCTCTAAAATATCGTACTTCTTATTGTAGTCTTCTCACACTCTGAAATAATTCATTTAAGCCTGTGCTGGGGGTGTTTCGGATTGCGGTTCTCCGCCATTTTTATCGTTTTTCTTGGTTTTGTAAGTCACTTTTTCCCCTTTCAATCGGGCTTGCCGATTTTCGGCCCGGCGAAGCTGCTTGTTTTCTGATTCCGTAATCTCACTTTGCAGGTTCTTGAGCATCTCCAGCATGCTCCGGTTCAGCGTAAAGGTAATTTCTTCATCTTCGCTGGAGTCGGTCACCTCCGGCAACTCGATATCACCGAGTTTCTGCAATAGACTCGTCGTAATGAGTTTGACCCCTTCGACGGCTTTTGTAGCGAGAACTGGTGGAACACGTGCGGGTTTAAAATCGGAAGGGACAACACGGATCTGCCCGCGTGGCGTTTTCTTAATCTGGATACCGCTTGAATCAGCCTTTTCAAGGTCTGCGATCATCTTTTCGATCCGCGCAACAGCTTCCGTTTCACCGAACTCATCGATAAGGGACAGGACTGCTACATAGGAAATGGCATCGGCATGGATCAGTTTTTTGAGATAGACACAGCAGCCGGTTAAACGAATAAGAGCAGCAATTGTGGTATTACTTTTTCCCTCACGTTCGGCAATACGGTCAAGCGACCATCCACCCAGCGCCTGAAGACGTCGGTAGGATTCACCCAAAGCCACAGGAGAAAGAGCCAGGCCACGGTTTCCGTCAATCGTTGTCAATTCGCAGCTGATCTCATCGGCTTTCATCTCGATGCAAAGAATGGTGAGGTTAGAATGCCCTTCTGCCACAGCCATCAAAGCAGCCTTTAAACGGCAATGTCCCTGGCGAACGTACGGAATGCCGTCTTTGATCAGAACGCGGATAGGGTCTACGTAATCACCCCGGATGTACGCATTCTTGATGTTATTGAGATGATCGGCGACTTCTGGCAACTGGTAATAAGCTTCCCCCATTCCCATCTCACGGGAGTTGAATCCTTCCGTGATTTGAACCACGGTTGGGCTGATAGCCCATGCTTTCTGTTCAGTGACTTCATTACAAAGGTCAGGGTTCGCGTCGCGGAACTGCTTCATACCACTGACGAATCGGCCGGAACCGGTCACTGTTGAAAAAGACACGAGTGGGGATTTAAAGACCCGTGAGTTAGTTTGCTGTTGGGAATCAGTCATCAGATCACTCATAGATACTCCGTTGAATTCTTTTTTGTCATACCTTTCATCTGTGCGTGAATACTACCGGAAAAAAAAATCTCACTTTTTCGTTAAAAAGGTACTTTTTGGGTCTATTCCGAATTGAACGAGGAAAATTGTTCTGGCGATCAGAACAAAAAGAAAAAATAACTCAAATAAAACAGATGGTTATGGTTAATTCGTAAAGGATAAACTTTTTTCTGAGAAGTGAAAAAAAATTAAAAAATGTGTCGAAATGACAATCTCGTTAACAAAAGCCACGTTTTTTCCTGCTCATACCTTATTGGTAGCAATCCGCCTTTCGGTACCATAAGTGTGGCATACCGATAAAGCTGAACGGAGAAGACTCGTTGCGAAAACATACACCAATCATCAAATGGGCGGGGGGTAAAACCAAACTGATGCCGTTCCTCAGTAAGCACTTCCCACATGATAAGAGCCGACGCTGGGTTGAACCGTTTATCGGCGGTGGCGCCGTGTTTCTGAACATGTTTGCCACCGAGGCTCTCCTAGCAGACAGCAACCCGGACCTAATCAATCTGTACCGCAACATACAGCGAAATAAACCGGCATTCATCAGAGAAGTGCAGCTGCTGGCGGAAAGGCATTTTGAAGAAGAGGATTACTACGTGCTGCGTAATACCTTTAACAGCACCAGTTTTGATGATGCCCCGCTACAACGAGCAGCCATTTTCTACGCGATGAATCGACTCGGATATAACGGTCTGTGTCGTTACAACCTGAAGCGAAAGTTCTCAGTTCCATGGGGAAAGCGATACCAGTTCAGTCTGGATATCCAGAAGGTTGATTACCTCTCATTCAGGCTTTCGAGCGTTGAATTGAAAACCGCAGATTTTGGTCAGACGCTGGAGTTTGCAGGTGGTGGTGACCAAATATATTGCGATCCGCCATATGACAAAATCAGTAAAACCAGCTTTGTAAGCTATGATGGTATACCGTTCGATAAGAGCGCACATGTTAAACTGGCGGATATGCTGGTGGATGCTAATCGTAAAGGGGCCTCAGTGGCCATATCCAACAGCATGACTCCCTTTACGCTGGAGCTCTATGAAGAACGCGGTTTTGATATTCATACTCACAACGCTTATCGGTCTGTCGGCAGTCAATCAAAGTCGCGTAAGAAGGAAATAGAAATTCTGGCCGTCCTTCGTTGAGCGGCGATCAGTAGTTAGTCGATCGGGCTTATCCATTCCTCGAAGCTCAGCACTTCGGAATGGTCACGGCTGGCATAGGGAATAAACTGAAGCTCTTCAATTGATCGCTCCCCTCTCTTACCTTCGCATATAAACGATATGAACCCCTGATCTGCAAGTTGGGTAAGGACATTCATGATTCGTACGTTCACTGTATGCAACTGAAGATCATTCACGATATCGGTAATTTTGTGTGAATGGCGCCGGGACTTTCGCAAATAATCAAAGATGACAAACTGGGCATTCCGTCGCTTCAATAATTTTTCCGTCATAAATTCCTGAATTAATCCCCCCAGCAACATCAGGAACGGACGAAGTACCCCAGGGAACGTTAACGTATAAGACTGCGATGTTTTGACCAGAGTGAAGGACGTCAGGAAGCTGAAGTTTAGTCGCTTCTTTGAATACGGGACATAAACAGCCAATGTCGTAGACAAGTAAGTAAGCAATTCTTCCAGATGAGCGCGTGTGATCATGACCGTCTTATCGCTATTACGAAGACCGTGATAATCAATAAATGCCACTCTGGCACGACTCAGCCACTCGTGAATGCTTATGGATACAGTGAACGGTGCGTTTTCATCGGCAGAAATGACGCCGTGCTCAGCGAGTTGGTTATGGATAAGCATAGACAGCTGGTAAAATGGAAAACGGCAGGATGGATGACACTGTAGGCCAGTTAGCGTTAGCTTTGCATTATCCAAGTCATCGAGCGGAAAAGTAACTTTTCGGGAAATAATTTTTGCTGACGTTCTTGCTGACTTGCGGATGAACCCAAGTCCAAGATCATTTTGCATATATCACTCCGTTTTAACAAAATCTCCTTAACCTATATGTTAAGAAGAGACAAAAAATTAAAAAATATAATTAATAAGATTATCATTTTTAATTTAAAAGATTAGTTAATAACGGGTGTTGAATTTAAAATAAATCGGCTTATTTTCGGAGTGTAAAACCGGGTAAAAACCCGATGCGTGAGCAACAGATTTGACGTGAGTGAGTCGGCACGACAGTGCAGAAAGCCGGTGGCTAATGTAAAAACGGCCTGTATTTGGGAGTTCCGGTCACTAGACACCAGGCTATGCTGTTAATTTAAACACAGTCAGTAATGCGTAGGGCACTGAGTCAAAGTAGTGGATCTTTCTCACTTTTCCCGAAAGATGATAGCTATGCCCCAATAAAACGTGATCCTGAACATTACCAGTCAACGCGAATCCATCATTCTGCTTTTTGCCTGTAAAAGTAAAAAAATAGCTATGAGAACCTTTTGAAAACGCAGCTCGCACTTCTGTAAAAATAATATCAAAACTAACTACATCACCAATGTTGAAAGAATGTTCAATTGGAAAACCGGCGTTTTCTGAAAAAGCTTCAGAAACAGGCTGGTATGTCGAGTAGAAAGACTCCAACTGACGGACTGTTAAAAAGAGATTGTTGTTTAACTGCTGTGCAATGCTTGCTGCAAACTTAGAATTGTCAGCTTGCAGCAATGCTAACTGCTCGCTGTGCCTACGTTTCCAGGCTTCAAGATCGGGATTGCAGCGAAGTTCCGGGATAGTTTCAAGGAATTCAATGCACTCTTTCAGTACCAGCTTTTCCTCTGTGGCTGGAGACGTTTTGGAGCCATTGCATGTCACACAGACGGCGTTCGCAATCTTTCCAGTCCCTCCGCATTCAAAGCACTCACGGGTGATAACGGCGTAATAGTGTCCATCTTTACCGTAGATAGGCTTTACGGATGATGGCAGTAAATAACCATCCTGAGTAAAAAAAAGAGAATGTTTCATTTTTTAAGGTTCTCCAGTCGAGCCTCCACGAGCTGTAAAGCGTCAGTTACCTTCTGTACGTATTGATCGTGCCCTTCTTCAAAATGATCAAAACGCTTTCCAGCCTTGATATCTTCAATGTTGCGATCGAGTGTGCCTTTTGTAATAAGTAGATCGTTATAAGTATTAATTACAGTAAACTGTGCAATCTTGTCCATAAACGGTCCTTAGCATTCTACTCACTTGTTAACAGGTCACGAATTTCATGCAGTTCTGTAACCTTAGATTTTGGAATGATGATAGCAGTATTTTCATCATTCAGAAGGCTTAATAAAAGCTGGAGTTTTGCTTCATCTAGAGTGATCTTTACACTTTCCGTTGTCTTTGTGATGGAAGTGCTGCTGATGTTCGTAAATAAATTGGAATGTTGTCCGTCGAAAATTAATTCGGTGAGTTTATTACTGTCGTTTAGTGCTGGCCGTACAGTATCAATCAGCCCGATAAATTCAGTTTTTAAGCGTTCAGTTTTTTTATGAGAAAGCCGTTTAATACCCAATGAACTGCGAGTGATGGATTTTGTTTTAACTTCCTTAGGAATAACATGAACAGGGAGTGTTTCCGGGTTATCTAGTTTCTCATCGTTTGATGATGTTTGAACGCTTGATGTCTTAGATAAAACAGGTTCTGGTTCAGTTGATGGTACTAAAAGAGAACACGATTCCAAATGTGCAAGGACTTTTGCATGGTCATTGGAATACTTCAACATGATCTCAATCGCGAGTGTTTTTTTAATCAGGTTTAGACTGATTAAACGTTGTAGTTCTAAAGGCATATCAAGGATTTTAAGCTGGTTACGAATAGCAGTGCTAGACCGTTGATAGCGCATAGCAAGGGATTCAACGGTAGAGCCAAGCTTCAGCGCCTCTGCCAGTGCATAAGCTAAGGCTACGGGATTAAGACCGTTATTCCTATTCCCATCAAGGTTCTCCAGGTATTCTTCACTTTTATTCTTATAGTTCATAACAACTACTGAAATGAGCTGAATATCAGCTCCTTCCGCAAGAGCAAGAGATAGTGCTCTGTAACGGCAATGCCCCTGCCTTACAACGTAATTGGAGTCTTTCTTAACAACCTTAATTAAATCGACTCGTCTGCCCTCTTTATAGGCTTGTTTAATAGAAACAATGGTCGATTTTACTGGTTCCTGTTCATAACAAAGTTCACCAATTACCGCTTCACGTGGATTGAATCCAGATTCGATAAAAAGTGCTTTAGGACTGATCTCAATAATCTGATAGTCGCAGTGATTCATATAACCTCCTTTTTATTACATGATACATTAATTGACTCAGTTTCAAATAACCCAAAAGCAAAAAACAATTAATTCGGTGCTTGACTGTAATTTTAGTTATGAAGGAATTAGGCCATTTTAATTTGAAATTTTTAAATCTGAATGGTTTGAAATTAATATATCTTAAAAGCTTCAGATTGATTGATACTTCTTCCGGCTGCATTCCCTACTTGGCTAGAGTCCGAACCTGAACTTTTTAGGTCAGAGTTGGTTAACAGACGGAATTTATCCACGTTTTCCACAAGTTAGATCAATTCTTTAGATCAAGAGAGATCAAGAGAGTACAAAAAAGATCACAGATTACGTAAATGACTGATTTTATTATGGAATAAGCATGATCAGGCATTCAGGTGCATGTAAAAAGCATTTGATTGAATAAGAAAAGCATTTACTTGAATTGAAAAGGCATTTAGTTTAATGCGAGAAAAGCATTTGCACGAATAATCTATTCACATCTAAATGTATCAAGGGATAAACCATGGTGGGTAAATTTAAATGAGTGATAACAATGAGGTAACACATCCTTTTGATGTGACCAACACGGAGACAGGGAAGACTTATCAACTGAGTCCAAACTCTTCGAAATCGGTCCAACCCATTGCTTTACTGCGCTTAAGTGTTTTTACCCCGGTGGGAACTAAAGAGAAGCGATACAGAAATTTTGAGGTTGACGCTTCTGATGAGTTGTCGAGCATGGAGCTGGCCCGTTCAGAAGGATACGATGACATTCGGATCACTGGTCTTAAGCTTTCGATGTCAACCGATTTTAAGTGTTGGCTCGGTTGCATAATGGCGTTCAGCAAATATGGTTTCGCTTCCGATAAAATCACATTGTCATTCAATGAGTTTGCAAAAATGTGTGGTATCAGTTCTACAAACATAAACAAGCGAACTCGCTCACGATTTCAGGAGGCGCTAGCAAACCTAGCTTCCGTTGTGATTTCTTTCCGTGATTCAAAAACTGAACGTTTTACTGTCACGCACCTTGTGCAGAAAGCAGTGATTGATCCTAAGAAGGACACCGTAGAGTTGGTGGGCGATCCCTCAATGTGGGAGCTTTACCGGTATGATCATAAAACCTTACTTAGCTTGCAGGTGCTTTCGGTTCTCGCTAAAAAAGAGGCAGCACAAAGCCTGTACATATATTTTGAGGCGATGCCTGCCGGTACGTTATTCGTAAGCATGAAGCGTTTGCGTGAGCGACTTCTGTTGACGACTCCTGTACGAACTCAAAACCAGATCATCAGGAAGGCGATGCTGGAGTTAAAATCAATAGGATATCTTGAATATCAAGAGGTTAAGAAAGGTAGAGATATCCAGTTCCAGATTTTTAAAAGAAGTCCAAAACTTGCTCTGGCAAAACACAGTTGATGCTCCGGGTATAGTACGCACAAAAGTTACTTTGGATGTAATGAGGAGTATGGGCATTCATCCAAATGCTTTTTAATGTTTCTCCGGATTTGAACACCCTTCCCTGTTTCCAAACTTCCTATCATTTCTGATACCCGGGTTCTTCTGGTATTCGTTCGAATGCTTTTCAGAAAAAATCATGCTTGCTAGTTGAGACAACGTAACCTATTCATTTTGCTAGTTTAATAAGACTCATTCATACATATGCCTTTAACTACACTACCCTCCATCGTGTTGTATTGGGCTTTAAACGCAAATCCCTATACTCCTTGTGCCACTCGGCGTATTTACAGTTCCTTAACGCCTGCAAACGACTGGGATATGAGCCTGGTCGACGGCATTTTATGAATATGCAGGCCAATGAAGGACCTAGAGAAATAACATAACATTCTGATAATAAATGAAAATTACTCAAATTGGATATCAAGGAGATGAAAAGCATTTGTTTCAATGGAGAGCAAAAAAGTGCCTTTTGTATAAAAGCATTTGCTCCAATGGCGGCAGAAAAGTGCCTTTTGTATAAAAGCATTTGCTTCAATGGCGGCAGAAAAGTGCCTTTTGAAAAAAGCATTTGTATGAATGCTGCGGTGAAAGTTGCTTTTGGTCGGGAAGCAGGGCTCGCAAGGGACAGTGTAAGGTGCCTTTGTTCGAAAAGCATTTGCACGAATAGGAGAATGCAAGTTGCCTTTGGTCGGAAAGCATTTGAATGAATGGGGAAGTGTAAGTTGCCTTTGGTTGGAAAGCATTTGCATGAATGAGTCCCTGATAGGTGTCTTTGTTTGAAAAGCATTTGTATGAATGGACCCATAAAAGGAGCTTTTGGGCAAAAGGTAGTTGGGTGAATCGGAGCTGGGAAAGTGCGTTTGGCCAGAAAGCATTTGCATGAATGGATTCAGAAGAAGTGACTTTTACGATAAGCATTTGAATGAATGGGCACCGCAGACGCGCATTCACCAATCAGCATTTGAATGAATGAGCTCCGCAGTTTTGCTTTCATCGAACAGCATTCGTATGAATGTGCTCCGCAGAGGTGGCTTTCATTGAAAAGCATTTGTATGAATGGGGGATACATAATCCTTGTGGGTGAAAAGCACTCGCATCAATGGGGGAAAAGTGACTTTTGGAATGTCATCCTTACCGTGTCCTTTGTTAAATATCTGGCTGGATGAATGCCATAAAAATGGTAAAGGGGCAGACGATGCCCCTCTTCCCTATTTGGCATGTTAATTAAACGCACCTTCTTTAATCCGATTACATGCGGGATTCTTTTCTGACATTCGATGGCTAAAAAAACACCAAGCGCAATTAAGTCAAAAAAAAGGTGGTTAACAGAAAAATGAAAGAAAAATAAAAAGTATTATGCCAATGCGTTTTCGTGAATTCAAATCAACACGGAGTAATTATGGAACTGACATTGAATACTAACGTTGAAAGAGGAAAAACTAACGCTTTTGCATTCTTGAAGTCCAAACATGCAAAAGTGCCTTTGTTTATTCTCTTGGTTTTAGCAAATTGCAGTTTTGCGTACGCGGGTTCCGATGATGGAGCCTTCGGCGATATCTGGGCCTACATGAGCGAAGCCTTGACTGGTGCGCCGGGTAAAATCATCGCGTGCGGCATGTTGTTCTCGGTGGCTTATTTCGGCGTTGTAAAACCTAACCTTGGTTTGGCGCTGGTATCAGCATTAATGATGCTGGTAATGGCAAACGGTGAAAAAATTATCAGCTCGTTCCTGGATGCTGGTATTCCTCTGTGATTTGTTAGAACAATAACAATGAGGGGGATATTCCCCCTCTCTGGAGTTTTTATGACAAGCCAGTACGAGATACCGCCACATACATATCGCTTTCCATACAGAATAAATATGCCGTTACTAATTCTATTCTGGGATGCAAAGCAATTGGGTATAACATTCGTGACTATCGCGAGCGGTAATATTTTTGATTTCTTTATAACTTCGGTAGTTGTGGCGGTGGTGTTCTGGTTTGCATATAAGAAAGCAGCAGAGGAAGGGATTAGAGGAAAACTAAAACACAAACTGTGGTGGTACGGCTTTTTTCCTGGAAAATCGGTGTTTAGTAGTCGTTACTTTACCGATCCATTTATCAGAAACCTCTATTCTTGATGGAGCTAAGAATGAAACTTCTCAGCAGGTTAAAAATTCCATTCATTAAAAATTCCAGTAATGGCGATTTTGATAACAAGGATGAGACTTCGCAAAAAGGAGGTGAAGAAGTAAAAGGAAGTTTTCTGGATTCAAAAGCACGCTTTAGTAAAGAAATTGAAGGTTCTGAAATTGGAATTACATATAGTGCATTGATTAAACGCGACGAAAAACTCCTACGTGTGAATACAGTTGCAATGATCATTATTGGGGTTCTGGTTGTAAAAAATCAATTTCTCACTGATCCTGTGACTATAGTGCTACCGCCAAATATGACGGAAGAAGTCAAAGTTGTTGGAAATAAAGCCTCAGAATCATATAAAACGCAGTGGGCCTTATTCTTTAGTACTTTGATTGGAAACATAAACCCAACAAACATCGGTTTTGTTACAACAACTATATTGGATGCGCTTTCTCCGGATTTACAGGCAAAGACCCGGGAATCACTACAACAGCAAACCAATATAATGCAGGCTCGTGGTGTAGAGCAGTCATTTAAGCCGATCGATATGTATTACGACACCAAAAATGACATGGTCTATGTCTGGGGAACAAAGTCAACTCGTTTGATTAATGTTCCGGACAAAACTGAATCATCCAAATGGACGTTTGAATGGGTCCTGGGAATGAAAAATGGACGACCGCGCATAGCCTATGTGAACCAGTATTCAGGTACACCAAATATTAAGAAAATTACAATCAACGGCAAAGAACAACTGGCAACACTCGATAATCCGCCGCCGTCAATAGGTAACTAATTATGACTTCAAAAAAGGTTTTTCACTGCACCGCGATTACAGCAGTGATTTTGCTGGCAACTTCGAATGTGGTATTTGCTGAAGACTATCAGTTACCGGCGACAGTAAATAATCCGGTAGTTATGCCTGTCGGGGCCGATGAATTTCAGAACGGTGTGAAAAATGCGATAATTAAAGACACTGGCACTACGACTGAGACCGTACAAGCAACAAAACCGACAACTGCTCTGCCAAGTCTTTCACCTGCAAGCAGTGCTTCTCCCGCAGTCAATGAAATAACCGGGGCGTTGTCAAATAACCCTACTCTAGCTGGTTACCAGCAACAGGTTAAATCAGGAAATTTTGATAGTTACGGAAGACCAGCAGGGAAAGAACCTCAACAAAATGCACAAAGTACCGGGTCCCCTTCAAAGGCAGATGAACTTTATGTTGAAGCACGTAATCGCTATAAAGAAGTACAACGAGTAAACGTTCCGCCTGGTGGCAATATTGTACTCCCGGTTTCTCGGGGGCTGCAAAACAGAATTTCGACTTCATTTAAAAATGCATCTGTAAGTACTTCAACGCCAGCTGATGAAGCCAGTATTTTCGTTAATGGCGGGGATGTTTTTATTTCAACAAATACAGATAAGCCTATAGGAATTATGCTTTCAGAAGATTCAGTTCCTGAATCTACTTATAACCTGACACTGGTTCCACTGGATGTACCAGGGGCCATGATTTCAGTAACAACTTCTTTGAGCCCGACAATGCAGGCAAAACGAGAAACTTCTCTTGATAAACAAAATTATGATGAGATGCTGGCACGCTCACAATCAGAAGAGTTGACTCCTTCAGACCCTCGGCAGGATGACCATAAACAGCGGATCATTGATTTGTTGACTCCGGTTGCACTGGGTGAGGTTCCTTCTGGTTTCAGTTTACAAGAAGACCGCTTGTCACGCATACCAAGCTCAGAGCAGTCCCCATGTAATTTCAATATGTACGCCAAGTTAGGTCAAAGACTGGTGGGATCTCGGGAATTGATAGATGTCGTTCTTGTTAAGAATGATAAGCCTTACGGACAGGTAGTGGCTGATCAGCAATGTATAACTGAAGGCGTGGTTGCAAGCGCTCTATTCGATAAAGCATTCCTTCAGCCCGGGGAAGAGACCGAACTTTATATTGTGCGGGATAAATTATTTAAAGAGCGTCAGACTCGTGTTACTACGCGCCCAAGCCTGATTAAAAGATAATATGAGAAAAGCTACTTTTCTTACAGTGATCTCGTTTGGTTTAGTTGTCTTTTTGGGTACCAGTTATTACTACCAAACTAAGTATATCCCGAAAGGCACCGTGAATATATTTCCTGATGTCCACCGACAGGGTGAGATCGTTGATGATGCCTTTGGGAAAAGCACGATTGTTATAAGCGACCCAACGCTTGCGGATAAATTTGTTGGAAGTTCAACCGAGTCTGTCGGTCGGCATGAAGTTAATGTAATAAAAGAATTGGGCACGCAAAATAATGGTTCGAAATTTGTTCATGATGAGTCTGATAAATCAAGTTTGACGGTTGGAGATAAATGGCCTAGGGCTGGTGAACCTTATATCGTGCCTCAGATGACAGAATACGAGCGGAATTTGAAAGTTAAGCGATTCCAGCAACCAAAGAATGGAGTTAATAATGGACATTAAAAAGGCCTGGGAAAATAAAACTGTCAGAATCTCAGTAATTGGTGCTGCATTGATGGTATTGATTGTTGTCATCAGTCAATCAATCTTTACCACACCAGTTAAAAAAGAGAAGAAAACCCAGAAAAAAGATATGCAAACTGGATTCCTTATTGATGATTCACAAATGAACAAGCTGAGTAATGAGGAAAGCCAGAAGACTTATAACGAAATGGTAAGGCAGAACCGTATTGACCAGAACGCTGCCAAGGCTGACCGTGACAAAGCTGAAAAGGCTCAGCAAGAAAACAAAGCACAGATAGCCAGTCTTGCTTCGCAAGTTCAGCAACTCACTACGCAGTTGACTGAAATGCAGACCTCAAGAAATGGTAATCGCAATCTCGATGCAGGCGGACCACGCAAAAACGTCAATGAACAAGCCCCAGCAAAGCCATACCAGCTTAATCCAAATGCAGCGGTGAACGGGGTTAGTTCTGGATACGCACCTATATCTCCGACCCGAAACAGTCCAATGCGGACAATAACACAGAGTTCAATTAAGACAAACGGCACTGATGGTGTCATTCAGGTGATGCCGATATCAGAGAACCGGATCAGAGAGGGGCGCGAGGTTGTTGCGGGAAGTGAAAAGGCCCCAACGCGAACTATTCGCGGCGATGGGACTGCACCTGTTGATAGTAAAGCTCGTCATGCGGCCCGTAAGGATGAAATGTTTCTTCCAGCGACGTCAATTATTACTGGGGTGCTAATTACCGGGCTGGAAGCTCCAACGAGTTTGTCCTCTAAAGCAGAACCGATGCCGGTTACCATGCGCATTAAAAAAGACATCATCATGCCTAACAATTACACGATGGATTTGCGTGATTGTAATTTATTGGGTTCTGCTGTGGGGGATCTGGCATCTCAGCGTGCGTACATTAGGGCAACCTCCATATCGTGTGTCAACTCGAAAGGAAAAGCATTCGACGTAATAGTGGAAGCTTATGCGGTTAGTGAAAATGACGGGAAAAATGGCATTCGTGGGAATCTGATAAGCAGAAATGGAAATGCGATTGCAGGTTCTGCGTTTGCAGGAGGGCTGTCAGCATTGGCGGGTAGTCTGAGTCCATCAAAGGTGTCTTCGCTTAATATAGATCCAAACTCTACGGCACAATACCAATCGCCAAACATAGGTGCATTAGGAGCGCTGGCCGGAGCCGGTGCAGCTCAGGGGGGTCTAAACCGTCTTGTGGACTACTATACGTCAATAGCTGAGCAGCAGTGGCCAATTGTAGAAATTAGCCCAGGGCGCCCAATTACTTTTGTCGTTCAAAAAGGGGCGACAATACCTACAAACCTGACAAGCCGCTGAGAATAATTATGGAAAATAACAACGACAATGAATCACCAAAAAAGAGTGAGTCTGCTGATAGCTTAAATATCGACGCGGCTAAACCGGTTGGGGGTATACGTACTACCAAAAAAGTAACTTTAGAGATCGATATCGAGAAAACTCTTAAGTATCTGATGGTCGCAGGCCTGGCAGTTCTTATCGTGATCTATGGATACAAGGGTGGACGTTTTGTATATGACAACTTCAAAGCAATGTCGCAACCGGCCTACCAGATTGCCGTGCTGGATATGCAAACTTTAAGAAAAGTATTTAATAAGCAAAATCCGGTGTTGGATTCGCAGCAATCCAAAACTAACTTTGAAAATTATTTTAAGGCATTAATGAAGGTTTACCGTGAACGTGGCTACTTGGTTATTGATGCATCCTTGGCAGTAACTATTCCAGAGAATGTTGAAATAGTCTCTTATATCGACCTTGGTGGAAGTTTTGGTGAGGTACAATCTCTTCCAGGCGAACCTAAAGAAAGTGAGATTCGATAATTGAAAAAGTTACTTTTGTCTCTGCTGATTTCCATTACCTCAGCGTGCCCGCCGCTTACTCTGGCTGTTGAAAATGTATTAAACAATCGTGATGCCGCTGCGTTAATGGAAAAGGCAAAAGAAGGTGGAGTATCAACGAAACCTTTAGACGGTGTATTGGCGAAAATGAAAAGCTATAAGCCTAAAGATGCTATTTACATCCCTACTGGCGGTCTTTATTTGTTCCAGGATGAACGTTCTCAGTTGATGGCGGTGACCACTGACGGACGGTATACAATCACGGGGGGGAGCGTCATGGACATTCTTCAGAGAAAGTCAGTGTTATCAGTAGAGGATATACGAAAGTCGTTCTTTATTAATTTAGACGACGCCCCTTTCCCTCTTGAAACTGTGGCATCGATACCTTTAGGAAACCCAAAACTCAAACGTCAAGCGGCAATATTTATTACGCTTGATTGTGACGGTTGTCAGGATTTAATAAAGAAATTCTATGATGAACGCGAAAAGTATCGGGTCGATATAGTTTTAATCCCCTCCCCCGGCGAGCCAAAGCAGGAATTGCGTCAATTATGGTGCAGTAAAGAAAAAGGCAAAGTGAATGATCTTGATATCTTACGTTGGCTTATGGGTAATAAGGCCGATATAGAAAAACGACTCCTGACGAAAGAAGAGGCAGAAGCATGTCCGGCTGAACCGTTAGTCGCGTCATTAATGCTGGCTGGCATTTATAAATTACAGGGAGTCCCCTCAGTTGTAAGACAGGATGGACTCGCTGGTAATGGCATACCGAAAGATTTTGATTACTGGTTAAAACAAAGTGTCGAACCCTTACTCAAAAACCCATTTGATACTAATTAAGGTAATGAAATGAACATTAAAAAAGTTATTTTCAGCGCTCTGGTTGTTGGTTCATCTTCATACCTGGCGGGTTGTACTATTGGCAGCGCAGAATCTGAATGCCCGGGAATTGAAAAAGGAGTTATTTGTAAAGGCCCGCGTGAAGTTATGGAACTGACGAACAATCGTGATGATCTCTCCGGCCTTGGGGAGGAAGAGGCTAATTCGGGAAAGGGGAAATCGGCTGTCAATGACAGCCAGTACCCTGCCCAACTAACGCCGCCTGGCGCAGTGCAGTACCCCAAGTCGTCTGTACTTGTTAATAAGCCAGTGACATACACAACGACGGAAGTAAAACCGGTTGGACAGCTCCCGGTGATGTATGATCAGACATTAAAAATGGGGGTGTAGATTCAATTGGTCAACGCAACAGTTATGTGAAAACATGGGGTTGCGGAGGTTTTTTGAATGAGACGAACATTTACAGCAGAGGAAAAAGCCTCTGTTTTTGAACTATGGAAGAACGGAACAGGCTTCAGTGAAATAGCGAATATCCTGGGTTCAAAACCCGGAACGATCTTCACTATGTTAAGGGATACTGGCGGCATAAAACCCCATGAGCGTAAGCGGGCTGTAGCTCACCTGACACTGTCTGAGCGCGAGGAGATACGAGCTGGTTTGTCAGCCAAAATGAGCATTCGTGCGATAGCTACTGCGCTGAATCGCAGTCCTTCGACGATCTCACGTGAAGTTCAGCGTAATCGGGGCAGACGCTATTACAAAGCTGTTGATGCTAATAACCGAGCCAACAGAATGGCGAAAAGGCCAAAACCGTGCTTACTGGATCAAAATTTACCATTGCGAAAGCTTGTTCTGGAAAAGCTGGAGATGAAATGGTCTCCAGAGCAAATATCAGGATGGTTAAGGCGAACAAAACCACGTCAAAAAACGCTGCGAATATCACCTGAGACAATTTATAAAACGCTGTACTTTCGTAGCCGTGAAGCGCTACACCACCTGAATATACAGCATCTGCGACGGTCGCATAGCCTTCGCCATGGCAGGCGTCATACCCGCAAAGGCGAAAGAGGTACGATTAACATAGTGAACGGAACACCAATTCACGAACGTTCCCGAAATATCGATAACAGACGCTCTCTGGGGCATTGGGAGGGCGATTTAGTCTCAGGTACAAAAAACTCCCATATAGCCACACTTGTAGACCGAAAATCACGTTATACGATCATCCTTAGACTCAGGGGCAAAGATTCTGTCTCAGTAAATCAGGCTCTT
>OGGW01000564.1_pt1 | contig 35339 bp, 31 predicted proteins | sample 1571291 | NCBI WGS metagenome assembly OGGW01 (sample SAMEA2582028, study PRJEB24529) | metagenome | biome: Human gut stool | place: China | collected 2011 | reverse complement strand
GGTAATTGGCGGGCCTGTTGGCGATAAAATTGGGCGTAAATATGTGATTTGGGGTTCTATCCTCGGCGTAGCGCCTTTCACCCTTGTTTTACCCTACGCCAGCCTTGAATGGACGGGGATTTTAACGGTGATCATTGGTTTTATCCTCGCCTCGGCCTTTTCCGCTATTCTGGTCTATGCGCAGGAACTGCTGCCGGGACGCATCGGCATGGTTTCTGGCCTGTTTTTCGGCTTCGCCTTTGGCATGGGCGGCCTTGGCGCCGCGGTGTTAGGCCTGCTGGCGGACCATACCAGCATCGATCTGGTTTATAAAATCTGCGCCTTCCTGCCGCTGCTGGGATTCCTGACGATATTCCTTCCTGATAACCGGCAAAAAGCCTGATTATTCGGCGGCCAAAGTGCAACCCTGGCCGCCGTTAACCCTTGTGTCATCAGCCTGTTCCACGATTTCCCCCCGCCATTTTCCCTTCTGTGCCTTTTCATCGGCTAATTGCATTTTTTTGCACAACTCAAGAATTATTCATAAACAAAGTGAACGTTTTTGTCATAAACTATTACCCGGACAGGGTAGCAAAATGGACCGATACACCACTGGAAAGGAGACGGAATGCACCACGCAACACCGCTTATCACCACCATTGTCGGCGGCCTCGTGCTCGCCTTTATTCTCGGCATGATTGCCAATAAGCTACGTATTTCTCCTCTGGTGGGATATCTCTTAGCGGGCGTGCTGGCCGGACCTTTCACCCCTGGCTTTGTTGCTGACACCAAACTGGCTCCGGAACTGGCGGAACTTGGCGTCATTCTGCTGATGTTCGGCGTCGGGCTGCATTTCTCACTTAAAGACCTGATGGCGGTAAAATCGATCGCCATCCCCGGGGCTATCGCCCAGATAGCCGTGGCGACGCTGCTGGGTATGGCGCTCTCCGCCGCCCTCGGCTGGTCGCTGATGACCGGCATCGTCTTTGGCCTGTGCCTCTCCACCGCCAGTACCGTAGTGCTGCTGCGCGCGCTGGAGGAACGACAACTGATAGACAGCCAGCGCGGGCAAATCGCCATCGGCTGGCTGATTGTGGAAGACCTGGTGATGGTCCTGACGCTGGTCCTGCTGCCGGCGATTGCCGGTATGGCGGAGAAAGGCAACGTCGGCTTCGCGTCCCTGGCCCTCGACCTCGGGATCACCATTGGCAAAGTGGTGGCCTTTATCGCCATTATGATGCTGGTCGGCCGCCGGCTGGTGCCGTGGATCATGTCGCGCAGCGCCGCCACCGGCTCACGCGAGCTGTTCACTCTGTCGGTGCTGGCCCTGGCGCTGGGCATCGCCTTCGGCGCCGTGGAGCTGTTTGATGTCTCTTTTGCCCTCGGCGCCTTCTTTGCCGGCATGGTGCTTAACGAATCCGAGCTCAGCCACCGCGCCGCCCATGACACCCTGCCGCTGCGCGACGCCTTCGCGGTGCTGTTCTTCGTCTCCGTCGGCATGCTGTTTGACCCGATGGTGCTGGTCCAACAGCCGCTGGCGGTGCTGGCGACGCTGGCGATTATTATCTTTGGTAAATCCGCAGCCGCCTTTTTCCTTGTGCGGATGTTTGGTCACTCGCCGCGCACTGCGCTGACCATCGCCGCCAGCCTGGCGCAGATTGGCGAGTTTGCCTTTATTCTCGCCGGCCTGGGAATGGCGCTTAACCTGCTGCCGCAGGCCGGACAAAATCTGGTGCTGGCCGGGGCGATCATCTCAATTATGCTCAACCCGGTGCTGTTTACCCTGCTGGAAAAATATCTCGATAAAACCGAAACCCTCGACGAGCAGACGCTGGAAGAGGTCCTGGAAGACGAGAAGCAGGTGCCGGTCGATATCTGCAACCACGCGCTGTTGGTCGGCTTCGGCCGCGTCGGCAGCCTGCTGGGCGAGAAGCTGATGGCCCAGGGGATCCCGCTGGTGGTGGTTGAAACCTCGCGCACCCGCGTGGATGAGCTACGCGAGCGCGGGATCAGCGCGGTGCTCGGCAATGCCGCCAATGAAGAGATCATGGAGCTGGCGCATCTGGATTGCGCCCGCTGGCTGCTGCTGACAATCCCTAACGGCTACGAGGCCGGAGAGATTGTCGCTTCCGCACGGGAAAAATGTCCGAATATCGAGATTATCGCCCGCGCCCATTATGATGACGAAGTGGACTACATTATCGATCGTGGAGCCAATCAGGTGGTGATGGGCGAACGGGAAATTGCCCGCGCCATGCTGCGGCTTCTGGAAACGCCACCGGCCGGCGAAGTGGTCACCGGCTGATGTACTGCCCTCTCCCCGCCGGGAGAGGGACGCGCTTACCGATCCCAGTACGCCTCTTCCAGGCTGTCCTCACGCTCCGGCAGGCCGCGAGTTAAACGCGGCGAGTGCTGGTTCAGCACCTGATAGCTCACGCGGTTGGCATATTTACACACCTGCGCCAGCGAGGAGTAGGTCAGCCATTTGCATTTGTGCTTGCTGGAGTTGGGGACGTTATTGCGGTGGTAGTTATTGGCGGTGATGTCATGCAGCAGCGCCGCCAGCGCGCCGTCGCCTGCGCCGTTGGTGTTCATGATCTTCTCGGGGCCGCCCATATAGGGAGCGATATGGGAATATATGCGCAGCGGATTAACGCAATCCTGGTGACGCATCGCGCGGCTGAATTCAAACTGGTTAAACTCCGGGATCGCCCCCGGCAGCAGCGGATGCTGGGTTTTACGCTTCGCCTCTTCTTCAGTGAAGCCCGCCATATACAGGCCCGCCGGGCCGGCGGTGCACAGCACCAGGTCGACCCAGTCCAGCGCCTTATTCGCCGCTGACAGCGGATCGGCAAAGCCGGTCAGCGCTTCCCCTTCCTCTTCGTTCATTGCCAGAATAGAGACATGCTCCTGCAGGAACTCCTGCCACCACGCCGGGTTATCGGCAATCACGTATTTGGTTCCGAGGGTTAACACCACCGGCACATCGTGCTTTTTGGCATACTCAATAGCCTTCATCGTGGCGTCCGGCATCGGCTCGCCCGGCTTGCAGCGGACCAGGTAAGAGGTCAGCACCAGCGCCGAGGCGCCGGCGATCACCGCTTCCGGAATGCTTTCGGGACGCAGCTTGTTCATGTGGCCCGGGCTGATGGCGAAGGTGCGCTCGCCGCTGTCACCGATCAGGGTAAAGCAGCGGCCAATGGCGCCGTCGACGCCCTGCAGATAGTTCAGATCGGTGCGGCTGGAGGTATTGCACAGGTAACGATAGGCGTAGCCGCCGATTTCGATATTGCTGCACATCACGCCAAGCAGCACCGAGCGATCGTCCGCCAGCACCGAGTAGTTGTGCATGGTATTGCCGATGGTGCCGCCGGCAAACTGATGGGTAATGAGATTGTTGCGCACCAGCTCCTGGTACAGCGCCTCGGCGACGTCATCTTCAATCACCAGCGAATGGCCCGCGCTCAGGCCGTAGCGCACGATAAACGCCTCATCCACTTTCGCTTCGATATCCACCAGCGTCTGGTCGATACCGACCACCCAGGAGACGCTGGATTCATTCTCCGGCTGAATTTGCTGCAGCAGCGGATCGCGGGCGTTAACGGGAAAATAGTGTTTAGATTTGCGTTTACCGGGAAATTTCATAGTGGCGCTTAAATAACAGGGAACAAGCGGGAAATAGTAGCATATTCCCCGCCCTGCGCGCGATCAGCGATAAGGCGCCGTCAGATTGACCATCATCTCAATATGCGCTGCGTCCGCATTAAGCGCCGGAATATATTCATATTGCTTGCCGCCTGCTTCGAGGAATATTTCCCGGTTCTGGACGGCGATTTCTTCCAGCGTTTCGAGACAGTCGGCGGCAAACCCCGGGCACAGCACCTGAATATGCTTCGTCCCTTTCTCGCCGAGCATCTTTAGCGTTTCATCGGTGTACGGCGTCAGCCAGGGTTCCCGGCCAAAGCGCGACTGGAAAGTCATCATCACCCGCTCCGGCGGCAGCCCCAGCGCGGAAACCAGTTCCCGCGTCGTATCGCGACAGCGCTGAGGATAATCATCGCCCTGGTTGGCATAGCGCTGCGGGATCCCATGATAGGAGAGCAGCAGCAGATCCGGTTCCCCACCGAGATCTACACTCTTCCCCTACACGACGCTCTTCCGATCTCGCGCACGCTGGCCGCCAGCGCATGGATATAGTCCGGATGTTCGGCATAGTCGCGAATAAACGAGATACCCGGAATGGCGCGCTTTTTCGCCAGAATCCGCGCCAGTTCGTCCCAGACGGCGGCCACCGTCGAGCAGGAATATTGCGGATACAGCGGCAGCACCACGATGTGCTCCACCCCCTGCGCCAGTAAGTCATCCACCGCGCTGGCCAGTGACGGTGAACCATAGCTCATGCCCAGCGCCACCGGGGTATCCGGCAGCCTGGCAGCCAGCGCCTGCTGCTGGCGACGACTATACACCATCAGCGGCGATCCCTCTTCCATCCACACGGACTGATAGAGCTTCGCCACACGCGGGGAGCGAATCGGCAGTATGACGCCGCGCAGCAGCGGCCACCATAGCAGACGAGACGTATCCACCACCCGTTTGTCGCTGAGGAATTGTCGCAGATAGCGCTTCACCGCCCCGGGGGTGGGCGCATCGGGAGTGCCTAAATTGGCCAGCAAGATACCTGTTTTCGTCTGATGCATTACCGCCTCTTAACCATTTGAATCGCAGCCAATTGTAGCTGAAATGGCGCTAAACGGAACCAATCATAGCAAAAGGTAGAAATGAGAGGAGTTCTCATCCTGCCGCAGCAGGATGAGAAAAGGCTTTATCAGCCGAGGATTTTTTCCAGTTCGGCGCGCACGTCAGCTACCGCTTTGGTGCCGTCGACTTTGGCGTATTTGGTGTTGCCCGCCTGCGCTTCTTTGGTGTAGTAGCCGATCAGCGGCGCTGTCATCTGATGGTATTCTACCAGACGCTTACGCACGGTCTCTTCCTGATCGTCTTTACGGGTGGTCAGCTCTTCGCCGGTCACGTCGTCTTTGCCTTCCACCTTCGGCGGATTGAATTTGATGTGGTATACGCGACCGGATGCCGCATGGACGCGACGGCCAACGATGCGGTCGACGATCAGTTCGTCCGGCACGTCGAATTCCAGCACGTAATCAACGGTAATGCCCGCCTCTTTCATGGCGTCAGCCTGCGGAATGGTCCGCGGGAAGCCGTCCAGCAGGAAGCCGTTACGGCAATCTTCCTGGGCGATACGCTCTTTCACCAGCGCGATGACCAGCTCATCGGTCACCAGCTTGCCTGCGTCCATAATGTCTTTCGCTTGCTTACCGAGCTCAGAGCCGGATTTTACCGCCGCGCGCAGCATATCGCCGGTGGAGATTTGCGGAATACCGTATTTCTCCATGATGAACTGAGCCTGAGTTCCTTTACCCGCGCCCGGAGCGCCAAGCAGAATAATACGCATTACGAAAATCCCCTCAAAAGTCGATTCAATTTTTCAAAAACGCTAAACCATACCACCAGAACGGCGATGGCTCAAGGAAGGCGGTGCGGCTGAAACGGTTAATGGTGAGATATTTTATGCAATCCAATGTGAAATGCCCCGCCTGAGCACATCGCTCAGACGGGGCATTTATCCCGTTCCCGGCGTCGCGTCGCTCGGCCGGGCTACTCGTTCAGCTTCGTGTCAGGAAGCCAGCAGCTGGTTCATACGACGGATAAACTGGTTCGGATCTTCCAGCGTGCCGCGCTCGGCCAGCAGCGCCTGATCCAGCAGCAGTTCCACCCATTCGCCGAACTGGGCGTCATCCTGGGTATCAGCTGCGCGTTTCACCAGCTGATGCGCCGGGTTCAGTTCGAAGATGTATTTCACTTCCGGCGCCGCCTGGCCCGCTGCCGCGAACAGCTTCGCCATCTGAGTGCTCATCTCATCGGCATCGGTAGTGACAATCGCCGGGGTGTCGGTCAGACGATGGGTCAGACGCACCTCTTTCACCCGGTCGCCAAGCAGGTTTTTCACCCGCTCAACGAACGGCTCCAGCGCTTTTTCAGCTTCTTTGGTGGACTCGTCCACTTCATCCGCCAGCTTGTCCAGCGACTCGTCGGCTTTAGCGACAGACTGGAACGCTTTGCCGTCGAACTCGGTCAGGTAGCTCATCATCCACTCGTCGATGCGATCGGAGAGCAGCAGAACTTCAATCCCTTTCTTACGCAGCAGTTCCAGGTGCGGGCTGCTCTTCGCCGCCGCATAGCTGTCGGCAGTGATGTAGTAGATCTTCTCCTGGCCTTCTTTCATCCGCGAGACATACTCTTCCAGCGACACGGTCTGCGCGGAGGAGTCGGTATGGGTGGTTGCGAAACGCAGCAGTTTGGCGATCGCTTCCTGGTTGCTCGGATCTTCCGCCGGGCCCTCTTTCAGCACCAGGCCGAACTGTTTCCAGAAGGTTTGGTATTTTTCAGCGTCGTCTTTCGCCAGCTTATCCAGCATCTGCAGCGCGCGTTTGGTCAGCGCGGTGCGCAGGTTGCGGGTCACGCTGCTGTCCTGCAGGATTTCACGGGAGGCGTTCAGCGGCAGATCGTTGGAATCGATCAGGCCGCGCACGAAGCGCAGGTAGTTCGGCATAAACTGCTCGGCGTCGTCCATGATGAACACACGCTGGACGTACAGCTTCAGGCCGTGTTTATGATCGCGGTTCCACATATCCCACGGCGCCTGCGACGGGATATACAGCAGGCTGGTGTACTCCTGCTTACCTTCCACGCGGTTGTGGCTCCAGGTCAGCGGGTCGCTGTAGTCGTGAGCGATATGCTTATAAAACTCTTTGTATTCGTCGTCGTTAACTTCGGATTTGCTGCGGGTCCACAGGGCCTGCGCCTTGTTGATTTTTTCCCACGAAATCACGGTTTCGCCGTCTTTCTCTTCCCGTTTTTCAATCTCAACCGGCAGCGCGATATGGTCGGAATACTTGCTGATGATAGAGCGCACGCGCCAGTCGTTGAGGAAATCATCTTCGCCTTCGCGCAGATGCAGGGTGATTTCGGTGCCGCGATCGGCTTTGGTGATATCAGCTACGGTATATTCGCCTTCGCCGGCGGATTCCCAGAACACGCCGTTTTCCGGCTTGTCGCCCGCCGCACGGGTACGCACGGTCACTTTATCCGCCACGATGAAGGCCGAATAGAAGCAGACGCCGAACTGACCGATCAGCTGGCTATCCTTCGCCTGGTCAGAACCCATCGATTCGAGGAACGCTTTGGTGCCGGATTTGGCGATGGTGCCGAGATGGTCGATAACCTCTTCCCGGTTCATACCGATACCGTTATCGGCGATGGTCAGGGTGCGGTTGTCTTTATCAAACGAAACCCGCACGCGCAGCTCGCCGTCTCCCTCATACAAATCCGGCTGCGACAGCGCGCGGAAACGCAGCTTATCGGCCGCATCAGAGGCGTTGGAAATCAGCTCACGCAGAAAGATTTCTTTGTTGGAATAGAGGGAATGGATCATCAGGTGCAGAAGTTGTTTTACTTCTGACTGAAAACCACGAGTTTCTTGTCCTTTCATCTGATTCAACCTCAACAATGCCATTTTAAATGGGTAAAAAACCGTTGAGTGGGAGATGGGGACAGCGGGGAAATTTTTCAAGCGGAGGCGGCGAAGGCCGCCTCCATTTGTTCAGAAAGTAATCTTGTGGCGACCGGCCAGGGAGTGGGACAGCGTGGTGCCGTCGACCATCTCCAGCTCGCCGCCCACCGGCACGCCGTGGGCGATTCGGCTGGCGTCGACGCCATACTGCGCGCACAGCTCCGCGATGTAGTTGGCCGTCGCCTCGCCCTCAACGGTCGGGTTGGTGGCGAGGATCACCTCGGTGATCGACTCCGCCTCCAGCCGTTGCTCCAGGCGATCGAGCCCGATGTCATCAGGCCCGATGCCGTCGAGCGGCGACAGGTGCCCCATCAGCACGAAGTAGCGGCCGGAATACTGCCCGGTCTGCTCAATGGCATAGATGTCCGCCGGACTCTCTACCACGCAGATCTGGCCGTTTTCCTGGCGACGCGGGTTGCTGCAGATATTGCACACCTCCTGCTCGGTGAAGGTGCGGCAATCGGCGCAGTGGCCGATCTCCGACATCGCACGCGTCAGCGCCTGCGCCAGGCGCATCCCGCCGCTGCGATCGCGCTGCAGCAGGGTAAACGCCATGCGCTGCGCTGACTTCGGGCCGACGCCCGGCAGACAGCGCAGCGCTTCCATAAGCTGAGTTAACAGCGGGCTAGTTTGCATCAGAACGGCATCTTGAAGCCTGGCGGCAGTTGCATACCGGCAGAAACGGAAGCCATCTTCTCTTTCTGGGTCTCTTCGATACGGCGCGCGGCGTCGTTGAACGCGGCAGCCACCAGATCTTCGAGCATCTCTTTGTCGTCTTCCAGCAGGCTTGGGTCGATCTCCACACGGCGGCAGTTGTGCGCGCCGTTAATGGTCACTTTCACCAGACCCGCGCCGGATTCGCCGGTTACTTCCAGCTGAGCGATCTCTTCCTGCATCTTCTGCATTTTTTCTTGCATCTGCTGGGCCTGCTTCATCAGGTTACCCAGGCCGCCTTTTCCACCAAACATAGGCTTCTCTCTCAGTCATCGTTAAAGGTACTGAATGCCAGTCAGACTGGCATTCAAATGGGGCGAATACTCTCTTCATCCAGATCGGCGTCGAAGAAACGACGCAGGGTCTGAATGTTATTATCCGCGATAATGGCTTCGCGCGCCTGCGCGAGCTTCTCTTCATAAATAGCCTGCCGCCACTCCAGCGGCGTACGCATCGCGGGATTATCGTCTTCCACGATGGTCAATTCAACCGGCGTACCGTACAACACCCCCAGCGCTTCAGCCAGCTTTTGCTGCGCGCTGGCGGAATTGAGGTGGCGCTGGCTGGGACGCAGATGCAGACAGACGCGGCTGCCCTCCTGCTCTTTCCACGCGTTGAGCGCCACCTGCTCGACCAGCTTCGGTACCGCCAGCTGGCTCACTCCCGCCGCCCAGCTGTCGCGCTCGACCGCTTCTTCGGCGAGCTTGGCCGCCAGCTCCGGCGTCTTCTCATGCTCCAGCGCCTTTTTCAGCGCTTTGGGCGTGGCGACTTCGACTTTGCTCTCTTCCACCACCGTCGTCGCCTTCCAGCGATAGGCCTCTTTCTTCGCCGGGGCCTGCTCCAGCGCGGCCGCGGCCGGACGAGCCTGGACGCGCTCGGTAATCGAACTCAGTCGCTCCAGCGCAGCGTTATTCACCGGCCGCGCGCGGGAAGCGGCTGCCGGTTCACTCTTTTTTGGGGTGGTTGCTCCCTGACTGCGCTGCAGGTGGCTGCGGGCCGCCAGCACCTGGCTGGTGGTCGGCGGCAAACTCTGCGGCGACTGTGGCGGGGGCGCGGCGGGGGCAACCGGCTGACGCGGCGCGGGCGCGGCGGCCTGTGCCGGCTGCACCTCCGGCTCCGGCAGCGGCTTACGCGGATGAAACGCCAGGGCACGCAGCAGCGTCATTTCGACGCCCATCCGCCGGTCCGGGGCGTAAGGCAGCTCTTTGCGGCCAATCAGCAGCGTTTGGTAGTAGAGCTGAACGTCGCCGGGCGGTACGGTTCGCGCCAGTTCGCGCATCCGCACTTCGACCGCGGCCATGTCGGCGCCCAGCGCCGAAGGCGACAGCTGAACCATGGCGATGCGGTGCAGCAGGCTCTGCATCTCGACCAGCAGCGCCTCCCACTCGACGCCGCGTGCGGCGGCGTCATTGACGCCCGCCATGACCCGCTCGCCGTCGGCAGCAACCAGCGCTTCAATCAGCGACAGCGCCTGATCGTCATCAAGGGTGCCGAGCATGGTGCTCACCGATGCGGCCGTCAGCTGCCCTTCCCCACTGGCAATCGCCTGATCGGTCAGGCTTAAGGCATCGCGCAGGCTGCCATCGGCCGCCCGCGACAACAGCTGCAGCGCGCGGGGCTCAAAGGCAATCTGCTCTTCGCCAAGAATATGCTCCAGCTGATGGCGGATCTGTTCAACGTCCAGCGCCTTCAGGTGGAACTGCAGGCAGCGGGATAAGATCGTTACCGGCAACTTCTGCGGATCCGTCGTCGCCAGCAGGAATTTGACGTGCGCCGGCGGCTCCTCCAGCGTTTTTAACAACGCGTTGAAGCTGTGACGCGACAGCATATGGACTTCGTCGATGAGATAGACCTTAAAGCGGCCGCGGGCCGGCGCGTACTGGACGTTGTCCAGCAGATCGCGGGTATCTTCGACTTTGGTTCGCGAGGCGGCGTCAATCTCAATCAGATCGACAAAGCGCCCCTGTTCAATTTCCCGGCAGTTATCGCACACGCCGCAGGGGGTGGCGGTGATGCCGGTTTCACAGTTTAACCCTTTCGCCAGCAGACGGGCGATGGAGGTCTTCCCGACCCCGCGGGTACCGGAAAAAAGATAAGCGTGATGAATGCGCCCTAACGACAAGCCGTTCGCCAGTGCGGTCAGCACATGTTCCTGGCCGACGACGTCAGCAAAGGTTTGTGGGCGCCATTTTCGGGCTAAGACCTGATAACTCATGGGCTGGCTCTGAAACGCTGGAAGGTGAAATCACGAAGGGGTCATGCTATCACAGCCCCGCCCGATCGGCGAGGCTATGTGGAGGGATTTGCTTAGTGGCCCGGGAACGGCACCAGACTGTAGCAGTGGATCCCCAGCTTCTCCAGGCGCTGTTCGCCGCCCAGATCGAAGAGATTGATAATGAAAGCGGCATCGTGCACTTCGCCACCGAGGCGGCGGATCAGTTTGACCGTGGCGTCGATAGTGCCGCCGGTCGCCAGCAGATCGTCAACCACCAGCACTTTATCGCCCGGTTTAATGGCGTCAACGTGGATCTCCAGCTGATCGGTGCCATACTCCAGCTCATAGGTCTCGGCAATGGTTTCACGCGGCAACTTACGCGGCTTGCGTACCGGAACAAAGCCCACGCCCAGCGCCAGCGCAACCGGTGCGCCGAACAGGAAGCCACGCGCCTCAGTCCCTACCACTTTGGTAATACCCGCGTCTTTGTAGCGCTCGGTCAGCAGTTCAATGCTAAGCGCGTAGGCCTTCGGGTCTTCCAGTAAGCTGGTGACATCGCGGAAAAGAATGCCAGGTTTTGGATAATCCTCGATACTCTGGATGCTGTTCTTCAGATATTCAAGCTGCTGTGCAGTTGCGGTCATAAGTGTATGCCTGATTGAAACGGTATTACCCACGGGCGTGCAAAAGGGGCCAAAGAAACATTTGTTTAACCTTTGACCAGGCTTGCCCGCGCTCGAAAACGCCAGAATTTACTGGCTGTCGGCAACAATTGCAACAGGCATTATTGCGCATCAGTGCTTTTGTTGCTTTGCGTCAACCACCGGAATGCGCCACATAAAGATCAGCAGACAGGCCAGAATGACCAACAGCATGATGCGCACCCACGTAAGCTTAACCAGCCATAGCGAAATAGCAAAAGTCACTACGATCATCGCAATGGCGCGCGGTTTGGCGCCGCGAGGCATGGCGCGGTACTGTTGCCAGTGGCGAAGATAGCCGCCAAACCAGGAGCGATACAGCAGCCACTGGTGAAAGCGCGGCGATGAGCGGGCAAAGCACCAGGCGGCGAGCAGAATAAACGGCGTCGTCGGCAGCAACGGTAAGAAGACGCCCAGCGTACCCAGCGCTACCGCCAGCCAGCCGATAATGGTTAAAATAACAGGTGGCATAATGCGAATCGTTATCAAACAGATGAGGCTACTGTAGCACAGTTGGCTGGAAGGGAATGGAGAGGTGTGGTGAAAACAGCTCAACTTTTACAAACGCTGAACGATCAGCTCAGCGAGCTGGCCGCGCTGGTGGCGCCGCTGGCGGAGCACGCGACCCTCAGCCCGCGCTTTGACCGTCAGCTCTTCCACACCCGCAGCACGCTGATGCAGGCCTATCTGGCGGAAGCCCAACACAACTTTAACCAGCTCCGCCAGGCCGTCGAGCGCCAGCAGCTGCCGCAGGTGGTCTGGATTGCCGAGCGTCTGGCGGCACAAATCGCCGCGCTGCGCCGTGAAACCGCCACCTGGTCCTTGCGCAGTTGGGACCACGCGTCGCCAACGTTGAGCCGCTGGCAGCGCCGTCGCCTGCAGCATCAGGAGTATGAGCGCCGCCTGCTGGCGATGCGCGACCAACGCCAGCGTCAGCTGGCGCAGGCGACCAGCCTTGACGAGCAGCAGCGGCTGGGGAAAGAAGTTGAAGCCTACAGCGGCCGGTTGGCGCGCTGCCGACAGGCGCTGGACAAGATTGAAAACGTACTGGCGCGGCTGACGCGCTAACAGGAGAGCCCGATGTCGCTGGAAAATGCATCCGATGAGGTCAAACTGGCCGTCGATTTAATCATGTTGCTGGAATCGCATCAGATCCCGGCGCAAACCGTGCTGAGCGCGCTGGAAATTGTCCGGCGGGATTATGCAAACAAGTTAAAAAACGCGGAAAGCGGGTCGCAAAACCCAGAGAAGTAGGATGTTGTCTCCGGCAGTGTGCTGGCAGTCTGGTCCTCTGCGCATGACGCCACTGGAGACAATATTGATGGAAAAAGTCAGTCAAACCCCACACGACGCGGTGTTTCGCCAGATGCTCATGCATCAGGCGGTCGCGAAGGATTTTTTGCAGTTGTACCTCCCCGCGCCGTTTCTGGCGATCTGCGAACTGGATTCGCTGCAGCTGGTCTCCGGTAGCTTTGTTGAAGAGGACCTGCGCGCCAGCTATTCCGATATCCTTTACTCACTGCGCACGCGTCATGGACCGGGCTATGTGTACGCGCTGATTGAGCACCAGAGTACCCCGGACAAGCTGATGGCGTTTCGCCTGCTGCGCTATGCGCTGGCCGCCATGCAGCGTCATCTGGACGCCGGCCACGACACGCTGCCGCTGGTGGTGCCGATTCTGTTTTATCACGGCAAAGTGAGCCCCTGGCCCTGGGCCCGCAACTGGCAACAGCTATTCGCCGATCCGGCGCTGGCGAAGGCGCTCTATAGCAATGATTTTCCGCTGGTGGACCTCACCGTAATGCCAGATAATCAGATCGCCCGTCATCGGCGGATGGCCATGCTGGAGCTGCTGCAAAAGCATATCCGCCATCGCGATCTGGCCGAGCTGCAGGTGCCGCTGATTGCGCTGATGACGCAAGGCTATCTGACAGAAGCGCAGCTGAATACGCTGCTGCGCTATATGTTGCAGGCGGGAACCACGGAACATCCGGGGGCGCTGATCCGCACGCTGGCGGCGCAGTCGCCCAGGCATAAGGAGCTGATGATGACCATTGCCGAATGGCTGGAAGAGAAAGGCCGTAAACAGGGAAAGCAAGAGGGTGAGCAGGAAGCTACCCGCAGCATCGCCGCCAGAATGCTGGCGCGCGGCCTCGAACGTCAAACCGTGCAGGAGCTCACCGGGCTGAGCGATGAAGAACTCGCCGCGCTGGCGCCCTGATACAGCAGGGGCGGCTTTGCGCCGCCCCTCTTCGATCAGGACGCGGTGGTGGGCGCCAGATCGTCGCCTTTCCCGTCCCGTTTCACTTCGGTGACTTCATCGCCTTTTTCATTGCGCAGATGAACTTCCAGCTGGTTAAAGGCAATGTTGATGTCATTCTCCCGGCACAGGCGGTCGATGGCGCGGTTGAGCTCATCCACCGTGTAGCTGCGATCGCGCAGTTCTCGAACATACAGACGCAGTTCATGATCCAGGGTACTGGCCCCGAAGGTGGTGAAGAAAACCGCTGGCGCCGGCTCCTGCATCACTTTCGGATGATCGTGCGCGGCCTTCAGCAGCACCTCTTTCACCTTATCCAGGTCTGAGCCATAGGCGACGCCGAGGCGGATCACCACCCGGGTCACGGTGTCGGAGAGCGACCAGTTGATCAAGCGCTCGGTAACGAACGCCTTGTTCGGGATAATCACCTCTTTGCGATCGAAGTCGGTGATGGTGGTGGCGCGAATACGGATTTTGCTTACCGTCCCCGAGAAGGTTCCGATAGTGACCGTATCCCCAATGCGCACCGGACGTTCGAACAGAATGATTAGGCCGGAGACAAAGTTACCGAAGATCTCCTGCAGACCAAAACCTAAACCAACCGACAGCGCGGCCGCCAGCCATTGCAGTTTATCCCAGGAGACGCCCAGCGCCCCGAATACCGTCATCGCCCCGATAGCGATAATCGCATAGTTGAGAATGGTGGTGATGGCGTAGGAGGTCCCCTGACGCATGTTGAGCCGCGACAGCACCAGCACCTCCAGCAAACCCGGCAGGTTGCGGATCAGCGCCCAGGCGACCATTGACGCCACAATGGCGAACAACAAACTGCCCATCGTCACGCTGCGTACCACGCTGGCCCCCGCCTCGGTACCGTTGTAGTGCCAGAGGGTAATGCTGTCGAGGTAGGCGAAAACGGTGATCAAATCAGACCAAATCGCCCAGAACATCACCGCGAACAGCGCGACCATCACCAACATGGTGATGCGCAGCGTCTGCTGGTTGACCTGCTCGAGAGCGATAGTTGGCTCTTCCTGCGGCTCGGCGCCTTCCGCCCCTTCCTTCACCAGATGTTGCCGGCGCGCCAGCGCGCGGCGCCAGGCGATACGCCGCGCCGCCACGCTCAGGCCGCGCAGCACGGTCTGGTACAGCAGGTTCCAGATCATCACCAGATACACGGTCTCGATCCAGCGTCCCGCCAGACGCAGCGTCGTGTAGAAGTAGCCGGTTGCCGTCAGCACCATCAGGGCCACCGGAACGATAGACAACACCGTGATCGTCAGCAGGCGCAGGCTGTGCGACTCTTTATCGCGCCAGCTTTCCCGGCACATCGGCCAAACCAGCACCGCGATCAGCAGTAAGTTGAAGAAAATCACCAACTGCCCCAGCACGTCGTCCATCAGGTTCAGCGGCGACAGTTCGGAAATCACCGACCAGAAATTCAGCGGCAGCAGCGCCAGGCTGACGCGAACAATCTGCCGCCGCCAGTGGCTGGTCAACTGCGCCGGCATATTAAAGTGGTTGACCGCGACGCCGTTCTTTTCCAGCACTTTCCAGCACAGGCCAAACACCAGCCAGAACATAGCCAGCTTTTTACTGTATGCCCACAGCAGTCCGCTAATATTTAACTGCATGGTGAGTAAGATCAGACCGATAGCCAGAATCAACAGCACCACCGGTAAGGCGCGGATCAGATCGATCAGGATCGCCTTCGGCGTATGCAGTTGGGTATCGTTGCGCAGCTGTCCCACCTGGGAAGCAAGCTTTGCCTGATAATCCTTGAGCCACTGCAGACGCCAGCGGATGAGGCCGGCAATCAACAGCAGCGGTAAACCGGCCAGGAAAGCGACAAACACCGCAGGCCACGCTTTTTCCCAGTTCACGGTGATTTTCATCGCCTTAAACTGACCTTTCAGCGCCTCCGGGAAGGCCTTAATCCACTCCCAGTCCATCGGTTTATTGCTGTTCACCCAGAAAATTTGCTGGGTCAGAATTTCCTTCAGACTGCTCGAGACGCTCATCAGCTGCTGCTGGTTGATCTGCAGGTCGATGGCCATCATCAGCTGGTTGCCCAACTGTTTGTTGAACTGATCAAGCAGTTCGCGACGCATGTCGATCACTTCCAGTAGCGCGGCGTGGACTTCATCGTTCACTTCGCTGCTGTGCCCCTCCTCCAGTTTGGCGACAAAGGCATCGCTCTGGAACAGCGCGTCGCGCTGCTGGTTCACCTCAAACTGTTCAAGCCGCAGGTCGGCGATGCGGTTGGTCATATCCTGCAGCTCATCCGCCGACGGTAATGTCTGTTGCTGTTGGTAAAGAATACGCGACAGCAGCAGGCTCCCCCGCAGAACTGAAATTTGCTCTTTAATATCCCGTTCAGACTGCAGCGCGCGGTCGAGCCAGTTTTTGACCTGGATATTGCGCTGCACCAGCTGGTTACCGTTCTCTGTTGCCTGGATCAGCTTCTCGCTGAGCTGATGGTTAATATCCAGCTCCTGCTTGACCAGCGGGTTGGCCTGAATACGCGCCGTTTCGTCGGGGGTAACCGCCTCCTGGGCGGTTTTCTCGGTCAGGGTCAGCCGTTTGCTGTTCACGGCCTCCTGCAGCAGCTGTAGCTGATGCTCTAGCCGGTTGCTCCAGGCGGTGACGTAGTCACGCTGCTTCTGCAGGGTATCCTGCAGGATAGTGTTGCCTTCGAGGCTCTTGCGCTGTTGCTCGATCTGCGCGTTGAGCAATGCCTGTTGAGCCTGCAACAGCACCTGCTGGGTCGGGCGTAGGGTCTCGTCGCCCACCGAGGTGCCATTCAGACGATTGCGGATCTGCTGCAGCTGCTGGGAGGCGTTGAACATCGCATTTTGCACGCGTTCCGGCTGCGTTTGCAGGGAAACCAGTTGGCTGTTATAGGTCGCCAGATCGTTTTGCGCATTCTGCAGATCGTCCAGCGTCTGGGTGACGCGCGACTCCAGCTGACGCAGGGAGAGCGTACTTAGCGTTTTGCGCGTCGCGTCGTCGTTCGGGACATCGCTCAGGTTATTGAGGCTCTCCACCGCCTGGCGCAGCTTCGCCGGCGCCTGCTCGACCTGCTGTCGCAGCTGTGCCGTCTCGCTTTTGATACGCTCGATTTTATCCAGCGTTTCCAGCGTCTGAGTCAGATCCTGCTGGACCAGTTTGTCCTGCGGAGTCAGTTCTTTTTGCTTGTTTAACGTATTGAGCTGGCTCTGCACCTCTGCCCGATCGGGGAGATCCGCGGCGCGGCCCTGGACTGGGCTGAAAAGGCCAATAAAACAGAGCAGCGTGATAATAAAGATGAACGTGGCGCGTTGCCTGGAGATCGTGTGCAGCATAGTTAATATGAATGAATGCAAATGCCGGAGAATACCGGGGGTCGTCGCAAGCGCGCAGAATAGCACTTCTCAGCGCTGGCGAATAGCGGCGGACGGCGCTAAAAATTCACGCCCATCCGCGCGCTACCTTTAAGCTGACAAGCTCTCCGGGCCGCGTAGCGTCGGGCAGAATTGATACATCTCCAGCAGAATAGCGACGTAGTCCCGCGCTTCCGCATGCAGGTCGAACGAATCGGGGGCAAACAGCCAGTTTTCCATCAGCCCGGAAAGGTAGCTGCGCATTAACACGGCCGCCCGCCGGGTGAGTAAATTGGCGGGCAGCAGCTTCGCCGCGATGCACTCTTTCAAGGTCTGCTCGATACGCTCATAACTCGCCAGGGAGAGCTGCCGCTGGGCCTGCTGCACCACGGTCATTTCACCGACGAACTCACACTTATGATAGATAATCTCCATCATTAATCGTCGACGTTCTTCTGTCACTGTCGCTTCAAGAACATAGACTAGAATCTCCCTGATAACTGAGAGTGGATCGTTGGGGAATTTTGCCCGATACTCAATTTCGAGATCGCTAATACTGGCGTCTGACAGCTCCCAAATTTCGTTGAATAAATCTGATTTATTCTTGAAATGCCAGTAGATAGCCCCCCTCGTTACACCCGCAGCTTTTGCAATTGTTGCCAACGAGGTAGATGATACGCCTTGCTGCGAAAACAGACGCAGAGCAACATCCAGAATCAGTTGCCGGGTTTCACGTGCCTGTTGTTTGGTTTTTCGTGCCATAGGTTAATGACTTTACAGAGGTTACGTTTACATACATTTGTGAATGTATGTACCATAGCATGACCATAATAGAAAGACTGTAGTGGGTTTGTGGTTGTTTGAGCCACTGAACATTTTGAAATTGGACACTCGAGGTTTACATATGAACAAAAACAGAGGGTTTACGCCTCTGGCGGTCGTTCTGATGCTCTCAGGCAGCTTAGCGCTAACAGGATGTGACGATAAACCGGCTCAACAGGGAGCCCAGCACATGCCGGAAGTCGGTATTGTGACGCTCAAATCCGCACCTCTACAAATAACCACCGAACTGCCAGGCCGCACCAGCGCCTATCGCATTGCGGAAGTCCGTCCTCAGGTCAGTGGCATTATTTTAAAACGTAACTTCGTGGAAGGTAGCGATATCCAGGCCGGCGTCTCCCTGTATCAGATCGATCCAGCCACCTATCAGGCCAGCTATGACAGCGCCAAAGGCGACCTGGCAAAAGCCCAGGCGGCGGCAAACATGGATCAACTGACGGTCAAACGTTATCAGAAACTGTTGGGCACCAAATATATTAGTCAACAAGACTACGATACCGCCGTTGCGACGGCGCAGCAGAGCAATGCGGCCGTGGTCGCGGCGAAAGCTGCCGTTGAAACCGCGCGCATCAATCTGGCCTATACCAAAGTCACCTCGCCGATCAGCGGCCGGATCGGTAAATCCGCCGTGACCGAAGGGGCGCTGGTACAGAATGGTCAAACGACCGCCCTGGCAACCGTTCAGCAGCTGGATCCGATCTATGTTGACGTCACCCAGTCGAGCAATGATTTCCTGCGCCTGAAGCAGGAGCTAGCCGACGGCCGCCTGAAACAGGAAAACGGCAAAGCGAAAGTGGAGCTGGTGACTAATGACGGTCTTAAGTATCCACAGTCCGGCACGCTGGAAGTCTCGGATGTCACCGTCGATCAGACCACCGGCTCAATCACGCTACGCGCTATTTTCCCGAACCCGGATCACACCCTGCTACCGGGGATGTTCGTCCGTGCCCGTCTGGAAGAAGGGATTAACCCTGACGCCCTGCTGGTACCGCAACAGGGTGTTACCCGTACGCCACGCGGCGACGCCAGCGTCATGGTAGTGGGGGAAGGCGATAAAGTCGAAGTCCGCCAGGTCACTGCTTCTCAGGCGATCGGCGATAAATGGCTGGTCACTGACGGTCTGAAATCCGGCGATCGCGTTATCGTCACCGGCCTGCAAAAAATCAAACCAGGTGTGCAGGTAAAAGCGCAGGAAGTAGCTTCTGATGATAAACAGCAAGCCGCAGGCAACGCGCCATCAGAACAAACCAAGTCTTAACTTAAACAGGAGCCGTTAAGACATGCCTAATTTCTTTATCGATCGCCCCATATTTGCATGGGTGATCGCCATTATCATCATGCTGGCTGGGGGATTATCGATCCTCAAATTGCCGGTGGCGCAATATCCGACGATTGCGCCGCCAGCAATTTCCATTACCGCCATGTATCCCGGTGCTGACGCCGAAACGGTGCAGAACACCGTAACTCAGGTTATCGAACAGAATATGAACGGTATCGATCACCTGATGTACATGTCCTCAAATGGCGACTCCACCGGTACGGCAACCATTACGCTGACCTTCGAATCCGGTACCGATCCGGATATCGCCCAGGTTCAGGTTCAGAACAAGCTGGCGCTGGCGACGCCTCTGCTGCCGCAAGAAGTACAGCAGCAAGGGATTAGCGTTGAGAAAGCGTCCAGCAGCTTCCTGATGGTTGTCGGCGTCATTAACACCAACGGCACCATGAACCAGGACGATATTTCGGACTACGTGGCGGCCAACATGAAGGATCCGATTAGCCGTACCAGCGGCGTCGGCGACGTTCAGCTATTCGGTTCCCAGTATGCGATGCGTATCTGGATGGATCCAAACAAACTGAACAACTTCCAGCTTACGCCGGTGGATGTGATCAGCGCCCTGAAAGCGCAGAACGCCCAGGTGGCCGCGGGCCAGTTAGGCGGTACGCCGCCGGTGAAAGGCCAGCAGCTTAACGCCTCGATCATCGCGCAGACGCGTCTGACCAATACGGAAGAGTTTGGCAACATCCTGCTGAAGGTGAACCAGGACGGTTCCCAGGTTCGTCTGCGTGATGTCGCCAAAATTGAGCTGGGCGGCGAAAGCTATGACGTAGTGGCGAAGTTTAACGGCCAGCCGGCATCCGGTCTGGGTATTAAACTGGCTACCGGCGCGAACGCGCTGGATACCGCCAACGCTATTCGCGCTGAACTGGCGAAGATGGAGCCGTTTTTCCCGTCGGGGATGAAGATCGTTTACCCGTATGACACCACCCCGTTCGTGAAAATTTCTATTCACGAAGTGGTTAAAACGCTGGTGGAAGCGATCATCCTGGTGTTCCTGGTCATGTATCTGTTCCTGCAGAACTTCCGCGCCACCCTGATCCCCACCATCGCGGTACCGGTGGTCCTGTTAGGCACCTTCGCGGTGCTGGCGGCGTTTGGCTTCTCGATAAACACCCTGACGATGTTCGGGATGGTGCTCGCCATCGGCCTGTTGGTGGATGACGCCATCGTGGTGGTAGAGAACGTCGAGCGCGTGATGGCGGAAGAGGGTCTGCCGCCGAAAGAAGCGACGCGTAAATCGATGGGACAGATTCAGGGCGCGCTGGTAGGTATCGCTATGGTGCTGTCGGCGGTATTTATCCCGATGGCGTTCTTCGGCGGCTCAACCGGGGCCATCTATCGCCAGTTCTCCATCACTATCGTTTCCGCGATGGCGCTGTCGGTACTGGTGGCGTTAATCCTGACGCCGGCGCTGTGCGCCACGATGCTGAAACCCATTCAGAAAGGCAGCCATGGCGCGACCACCGGCTTCTTCGGCTGGTTTAACCGCATGTTTGATAAGAGCACGCACCATTACACCGACAGCGTAGGCAACATTCTGCGCAGCACCGGTCGTTATCTGGTGCTGTATCTGATCATCGTGGTGGGTATGGCATGGCTGTTCGTCCGTCTACCGAGCTCGTTCCTGCCGGACGAGGACCAGGGTGTATTCCTGAGTATGGCGCAGCTGCCTGCCGGCGCCACCCAGGAGCGTACGCAGAAAGTGCTGGATGAGATGACGAATTACTATCTCACCAAAGAGAAGGACAACGTGGAATCCGTGTTTGCGGTTAACGGCTTCGGTTTCGCCGGCCGCGGCCAGAACACCGGTATCGCGTTCGTTTCGCTGAAAGACTGGAGCCAGCGTCCGGGTGAGGAAAACAAAGTTGAAGCGATCACCGCGAGAGCAATGGGCTACTTCTCGCAGATTAAAGATGCGATGGTCTTCGCCTTTAACCTGCCGGCTATCGTTGAACTGGGTACCGCGACCGGCTTTGACTTCGAGCTGATTGACCAGGGCGGTCTGGGCCACGAAAAACTGACCCAGGCGCGTAACCAACTGTTTGGCATGGTGGCGCAGCATCCTGACGTGCTGACCGGCGTGCGCCCTAACGGTCTGGAAGATACACCGCAGTTTAAAATCGATATCGATCAGGAGAAAGCTCAGGCGCTGGGCGTCTCCATCAGCGACATTAACACCACGCTGGGCGCAGCCTGGGGCGGAAGCTATGTCAACGACTTTATCGACCGCGGCCGCGTGAAGAAAGTGTACATCATGTCCGAAGCGAAATACCGTATGCTGCCGGAAGATATCGGCAAGTGGTATGTTCGCGGCAGCGATGGTCAGATGGTGCCGTTCTCTGCTTTCTCGACCTCGCGTTGGGAATACGGTTCGCCGCGTCTGGAACGCTACAACGGTCTGCCGTCACTGGAAATCCTCGGTCAGGCCGCGCCAGGCAAGAGTACCGGTGAGGCGATGGCGCTGATGGAAGAGCTGGCGGGTAAACTGCCTTCCGGTATCGGCTACGACTGGACCGGGATGTCTTATCAGGAGCGACTGTCCGGCAACCAGGCCCCTGCCCTGTATGCCATCTCGCTGATTGTCGTCTTCCTGTGTCTGGCGGCGCTGTATGAGAGCTGGTCGATTCCGTTCTCGGTTATGCTGGTCGTCCCCCTGGGTGTGGTCGGTGCGCTGTTAGCCGCCACCTTCCGCGGGCTAACCAACGACGTTTACTTCCAGGTGGGTCTGCTGACCACCATCGGCCTGTCGGCGAAGAACGCAATATTGATCGTTGAATTCGCCAAAGACCTGATGGAGAAAGAGGGCAAAGGGCTGATTGAGGCGACGCTTGAAGCAGTACGTTTGCGTCTACGTCCAATCCTGATGACATCTCTGGCGTTCATCCTCGGGGTAATGCCGCTAGTTATCAGCTCCGGCGCCGGCTCCGGTGCGCAGAACGCCGTCGGTACAGGCGTAATGGGCGGGATGGTGACCGCGACGATCCTGGCGATCTTCTTCGTGCCGGTGTTCTTTGTGGTGGTTCGTCGCCGCTTTAGCAAAAAATCGGAAGATATAGAGCACAGCCATCAGGTTGAGCATCATTAATCTTCACTCCTGAACAAAGGGCCGCTACCGCGGCCCTTTTTTATCACTGGCTGGCAAGGCACATATTGCCATTGTTTATTTTTCGTTCTGCATTTAATATATATTGATATGGCGCAGGCTATTTTTAGCAGCTTGTTCAACAACTCGGGATCGGCAAACACTCATTTACCAGGAATAATCTTACTATCATTATCCACGGGTCGGCGGTTTCTGAACGCGACAGCTGCCTGCCTTAAACCAATGATTCATAAGATTTCTCTATTTCTCCGGCTGTGGGCCAGCGCCTGCGAAATTAATTCGTCTATTTTTAAGATAATTTCTCGCTGATAATTGTAATTTTTCGTAATAGCACGATGAAATCTGTTGGAGAGTGGATTATAGTTAAATCAGCAGGATTACTCAGTTAGTGTCAGGTCAGTTAGTCGTGTTCATCCCACAACGGTGTTTGCTAGTCGTCGTTTAAACCACTCAAAAGGGGATGCGTTATGGACGAATACTCGCCAAAAAGACATGATATTGCACAGCTACGCTTTCTCTGCGAAACGCTGTATCATGACTGCCTTGCAAACCTGGAAGAGAGCAACCATGGCTGGGTCAACGACCCGACGTCGGCTGTCAATCTCCAGTTAAATGAATTGATCGAGCACATTGCCACATTCGCTCTTAATTATAAAATTAAGTATGCAGAGGATAATAAGCTGATCGCTCAGGTTGACGAATATCTGGACGACACTTTTACGTTGTTCAGTAACTACGGCATTAACTCTACGGATTTGCAAAAGTGGAAAAAATCCGGTAACCGACTATTTCGTTGCTTTGTCAACGCCAGCCGGGAAAACCCGGCCAGTCTATCGTGTTAGAATTATTACAATCAAAAGGTGGAATTATGTCTGATAAGCCATTAACTAAAACAGACTATTTGATGCGCTTACGTCGTTGCCAGACAATTGACACGCTGGAGCGCGTCATTGAAAAAAATAAATATGAACTGTCTGATAATGAGCTGGCGGTATTTTACTCAGCTGCCGACCATCGTCTGGCGGAACTGACCATGAATAAGCTATACGATAAAATCCCGACTTCTGTCTGGAAATTTATCCGCTAATTTACGCGTACTACGTGGTCTGCTGGCCGGACGGTACGGGTCAGCCGCCATAGGGTATCTTTGTGATAGACATCACATCATTCAGCCAACAGCAACCCTGTAACCGGTTTCTTTTTTATACTGCTACGGCCATCAACAGTCAGGTATAAGGAAGACCCATGAGTGAAGAAAAACGCAAAATGATCGCCGGTGAGCTCTATTTATCTGGCGACCCAACGCTTCGCGCCGATCGCCTGCGCGCCAGACAGTTGTTGCACCGTTATAATCATTCCGCCCCGGATGACCAGGAACAACGTCAGCATATTCTGGCCGAGCTGTTCGCTCGCGCCGGCGATGCGTATATCGAGCCAAGCTTTCGCTGCGACTATGGTTATAATATTTTTCTCGGCGCCGGTTTTTACGCCAATTTTGACTGCGTGATGCTCGACGTCTGCCCTATCCATATTGGCGATAACTGTATGCTGGCGCCAGGCGTCCATATTTATACCGCCACTCATCCGCTGGACGCCGATGCGCGTAATAGCGGCCAGGAATACGGCAAGCCGGTAACTATTGGCCACAATGTGTGGATTGGGGGTCGGGCAGTGATCAATCCCGGCGTGACCATTGGCGATAATGCGGTCATTGCGTCCGGCGCGGTGGTCACCAAAGACGTCCCTGCCTGTACCGTCGTCGGCGGTAACCCGGCGCAGATCATTAAGCGCCTTCCGCCGACAAATCCGTAACTGTTATGCTTTTCTGTAACTGATCTGTTACTTTCTCCGCAGAATATTGCAACATAAAATAGCCTTCAGGCTGAGCCTGCCGCGCCTGGTCCGCCGGGCGCGGCAGGCTCATTGCAGAATTCGAGGACCAAGATGACAGAAATACAACGCCTGCTGATTCACACCATTGACGAACTCAACGTCCAGGAAAAACGCGATAATCGCCCGCGTTTTAGCATCAGTTTTATCCGCAACCATCCGGGACTGTTTGTTGCCATGTATGCCGCGTTTCTGGCGACGCTGGTGGTCATGCTGCGCTCTGAAACGCTGGTAGACTCGGTCTGGTTGCTGGTGGTGCTGTTCATTCTGTTCAACGCCTTTTTCTTCTTTGACGTCTATCCACGCTATCGCTACGAGGATATCGATGTCCTCGACTTTCGCGTGTGCTACAACGGGGAATGGTACAACACCCGCTTTGTCCCCCGGCAGCTGATCGACCGTATCCTGCAGTCGCCAGACGTCGATAGCGAGCAGAAGGCGCAGCTCAAAAAGATGGTCGCCACCAAAGGCGAGCTCTCCTTCTACGATGTCTTTACCCTCACGCGCGCCGGTGCTGCGCAATAAGGCGATTTAGGGTCCGCAGCGCCGGGAGATAGCGAGAAGCAGAGGTATTGCCATACCCAAGCACCAGTCCGCTCCGCGCTCGCTGCGGGTCGAGATAGAAATGACTTAACGCGGCGGGCGCCAGCTGAAACTGGCGCGCCTGCTGCGCAAGCGTCCGGTCATTAACGCCCTCCATCGCCACCGTCAGGTGCATCCCCCCTCCCCCGCCGAGAACGTCGCACGGCACGGTTATCTCTTGCGCCAGCGCCTCGCGCAGCTGTTGCTGACGTTTACGGTACAGGCGGCGCATCGCTGCCAGATGGCGCGCATAGTGTCCCTTCTCGATAAAGCTGGCCAGCGCCCGCTGTTCAGCACGGTGTCCCCCGCGCAGCAGCGCGCCAATGGCGTCCTGAGCAGCATCCGCCAGCGCGGGCGGCATAACCATAAAACCGATACGCAACGCCGGAAACAGCGTTTTGCTGAAGGTGCCGAGATAGACCACCGGGGCATCAGGCACCATTCCCAGCATCGCCGGGATCGGTTCTCCGCTATGGCGAAACTCGCTGTCGTAGTCATCCTCCACAATCCACGCCCCGTGCCGGCGGGCATATTCCACGAGCGCCAGACGGCGCCCGGCGCTCATGATGCTCCCACAGGGATACTGGTGTGAAGGAGAGGTGAAAATGAGCCGGGGCGGCTCCGCGACGCCGTTGGCAATACACATCCCTTCATCGTCGACAGCCATTCCTCTGACCCGCAGTCCCGCCCGCTGAAAGCCACTCCTCGCCCCCAGGTACCCCGGTTCTTCCAGCCACACGCTGTCGCCCGGGTTGGTCAGTAGCGAGGCGCATAAGTTGACGCCTTCCAGCGCGCCTTCGGTGATGACGATCTGCCGGATATCGCACCGGATGCCCCGGGCGAGCGCCAGATGACGAGCGATAGCCTCTCGCAGCAAAGGATCGCCCGCGGCTTCGCCATAACCCAGCAGCGCGCTACCATCTTCGCGTAGCACGTTATCCATCAGTCGCCGCCACAGCGGCAGCGGGAAATAGTTTACCGCCGGCATGCCTGGCGTAAATGCCAGCGTCGGTGAGTCGCGGCGCATCGCGGCTGGCAGCCTTTGCAGCCGCTCAGGCAGCACGACGGGCGGCATCTGACCCGCCTCCTGGCGGCAGGAGGCGAGTGGTGCCACCTGCGTTCCCTGACGGCTCCGTGTCAGGTACCCCTCCAGCGCCAGCTGTTCCAGTGCGGCATTGACCGTATTCCGCGACAGGTGTAGCCGTTCGGCCATCACCCGCGATCCGGGTAAACGGCAGCGGGCCGTCAGGGTTCCCTGCAGGATAGCGTCACGTAAGGTGTGGTAAAGGGCGCGCTGTAAGGTTTCGACCGTGCGGTTCCGCATCCCCTGCGTCAACAGCGTAAAAAACCCCTCGTCCGGTATATTCATATTGCCTCCTCGTGGCCCCATAAAAACATACTCTAATGGCACTTTTTATGGAACCAGCGAGCGCGTACGCTGCCTGTAAATCCCCAATAAGGAAACCGCAATGTGCGAATATAATCAGTTTGGCCAGGCGCTCGGCGTCGCGCTGCCTGACTGGCAGCCGCGCCCCTGGCCGACACGACAGGTATTACAGGGCAGCCGTTGTCGACTCGAACCGCTGACTCTTGCTCATGCCAGCGATCTGTTCGCCGCTCACCAGCTGGCGCCAGACGCCCGCAGCTGGACGTGGCTGCTGCGTGAACCTGAGAACAACCTTGCAGAATTCAGTGCCTGGGTGGAGCAGGTCGCCACGCTGGCAGACCCGATTCATTTTGCCGTCGTTGACCAGCAGCGAGGGAAAGCGGTCGGCTCGCTGGCGTTAATGCGTATCGATATCGCTCACGGTGTGGTAGAGGTGGGGCATGTGCATTTTTCACCGTTACTGAGCCGAACGGCCATGGCCACCGAAGCGCACTGGCTGTTGATGCAGTATGTCTTTGATACGCTCGGCTACCGTCGCTATGAATGGAAATGCAACAGTCTTAATATCCCATCAGCCCGGGCGGCAAGGCGGCTGGGGTTTCAGTACGAAGGACGTTTTCGCCAGGCGCTGGTGAGTAAAGGACACAACCGGGACACGGACTGGTTTTCGGTGATAGACGGCGAATGGCCGGAGCTGGATAACGCCATGCGCCAATGGCTGGCCGCCGACAATTTTACCGCCGACGGCCAACAGCGCCGCTCGCTGGAGAGTTTCCGTTAACGGCGTTTTTTGCGCCCCTGCACCGCTTTGAAGCGGGGGTTGCTCTTACAGATAACGTACAGCCGCCCTTTGCGTTTAACCAGCTGGCAATCCGGGTGGCGCTGTTTAGCGCTACGTAATGAGTTGACGACCTGCATCATGCTTTCCTTTTCGCATCAATAAAGCCGCCGAAGCGCTGGCGGAATCGGGCTGCACTGCCTTCATTGGCGAAGGTTTTTTGTTTGCCCGTGTAGTACGGATGCGATTTCGAGGAGACGTCGATCGTCACATACGGAAAAGTTTCGCCATCGAGTTCAATCACGCGATCGGTGCGGATAGTTGAGCCGACTTTAAAATACTCATTCGCGCTGGTGTCGTGAAACACCACCGTACGATAGGGAGGATGGATATGGGCTTTCATGCTGACCTCTTCATTACGTTATAACATAACATTAAGGGTACGCCGTGCTGTGACAAAGATCAACCCTGCTCAATTTAAGAGTAAGGTGATAAGGCGAGTTTCCCCGCCTTTGGCGTCAGGGTGCCAGACGGTGGGCGATGGCGCGGAGCTGTTCCGCAATGGCCTGCAGATCTTTTCCCTGCTCGATTCGGGCGCCGCTGGAATGGCGTATCACCAGGCGCGCCGGCAGAATGGATGAGGTATGAGGCGCCCCGCTGGTGCTGGCGAGGATCCGCCGCACCGCCTCTTTCCCCTGCAGGTCGAGGTCGAGCGACACGGTACTCAGCGCCGGATAGAAAAAGGAGCTTTCGTAGGTATCGTCATAGCCAATAACCGACTTCTCACCCGGCACCGCCACCTGATGCTGATGGAAGGCGCTGAGCACCCCCAGCGCCATCTGATCATTACCCACCAGCACAGCGCTGAAATTAGGCGTTTCGCGCAGCATCTGCAGCGCGCCGGCGTAGCCGCTCTGCGCATCCCAGTTGCCGTGCAGAACGGTCACCGGCTTCAGACCGTAACCATCCAGGGTCTCCAGCCAGCTTTTTAACCGGAGTTTGGCCGAGACTGAGCTGTCCGGCCCCGCCAGCAGGGCGATCTCCCTATGCCCCATCTCATAGAGATATTTGACGCTGGCCCGGGTGCCGTCCGCCGGGTTAAACGAAACGTTAAACACAGAGCTGTAGGGATCAACGTCGAGAAACAGGCAGACGATATCATCGTTGTCAGCAGCGATTTTCTGCGCCTGTTCGGTCTCCAGCGGCACGTTGATAATGACTTTATCCACCCGCTGAGATTTCAGCTCATTGATGGAATCCTGGATACTTTGGTTGACGCTCTCATCGATCATCGAAATCAGAACCTGGTAACCTTCCAGATTGGCATAGCGTTTTACCGCCGCCGCCACCTGGGAAGGCGCATGCCAGGCCAGAGAAATAGTCACCAACCCGACCGTCTGGCTCTCCTTCCCCACCAGCTGCTGCGCCAGCCGGTTTGGCACATAGCGTAAGGCCTCTATCGATTTCTCCACCTTGCGACGCGTCGCTTCGGATACATTAGCTGATTTGTTGAGTACCCTGGACACGGTCTGGTAAGAGACGCCCGCATGGCGTGCGACGTCTTCCAGAGTAGCGCTTTTAGACTTCATGGTCCGGTTCCTTATGTTGTTATCCCATGATTGTAACAGGGGCCATTTGAAAAAACGCTCACCGCCACCTCTCACTGCAAAACAATAGCGATAAAAGTATTACGTTCACAATACAACGAATTGTGAATCATCTCACCCATCGCAACAAAAACCACCGTGATTATTTGCAGTTAGTCACACAATAATCATATCTCATTTGCCTGAAGTTACATTTAGGCATTTTATGACACCAGTTATGTGAACGTAATACAAAACAATAAGAGGATAGAGATGAACACTACACTGCGCGCCCTTTCAGTCGCGTTAGCCGCTGCGCTAATCGCTCCTTCCGCGTTTGCGGCCACCGCCGCGATCCCAACGATCGATTTCCATGGCTATATGCGCGCCGGGGTTGGGGTCTCCGGCGACGGTAGCGAAGCGGAATGGCAAAAAAATAAGCTGGGCCGTTTGGGGAACGAGTCGGATACCTACGGCGAGCTGGAGCTGGGCTCTGAGGTCTATAAGAAAGATGACGTCAGCTTCTATCTCGACAGTATGGTCAGCATGGTCTCCGACGGCTCTAACGATAATGAAACCACGCTGAACGATGATGCACAGTTCGGCTTACGTCAGTTGAACCTGCAGATAAAGGGGCTGATCCCTGGCGATCCGAATGCGGTGATCTGGGGCGGTAAACGTTACTACCAGCGCCATGATCTGCATATCATCGATACCAAATACTGGAACATTTCCGGCTCCGGAGCCGGGGTGGAAAACTACACCCTCGGCCCGGGCGCCGTCTCGCTGGCCTGGATCCGCGGCGATGCCAACGATGTTGACTATCGCGTCGATGGCGACAGCAACGTCAATATCAACTATATCGATTTACGCTACGCGGGCTGGAAGCCATGGGCGGGCTCGTGGACCGAATTCGGTATCGACTACGCGATGCCAAACACCACCAAAAAACAGGATAGCTACGGCGGACTGTACGATGCTGACAACGGCGTCATGCTGACCGGTGAAATCAGTCAGGATATGCTGGGCGGCTATAACAAAACCGTGCTGCAGTACGCCAACAAAGGCCTGGCGCAGAACATGGTCTCCCAGGGCGGCGGCTGGTACGATATGTGGAACTACGTGAACGACGCCACCGGTTATCGCGTGATTAACACCGGCCTGATCCCGATTACTGAGAAGTTTTCTATCAACCACGTTCTGACCTGGGGCTCGGCGGATGACATTACCGACTATACCGACAAAACGCGGATGCTGTCGCTGGTCGCCCGCGGGCAGTACCAGTTCACCGACTACGTGCGCCTGATTGGCGAAGTCGGCGGTTTCTATCAGAAAGACAGCTACAACAATGGCACCAGCTACAAACAGGCCGGTGAGAAATACACCATTGCGTTGGGCCTGGCGGACGGGCCAGACTTTATGTCACGTCCGGAATTACGCATTTTTGCTTCATATTTGAATGATTCCGAAGATGGTAAACCGTTTGAAGACCAGACGGCGAATAATACCTGGAATTTCGGCGTGCAGGTTGAGGCCTGGTGGTAATTGCGCACGGCTAAGACTCATACGTTATTTTTATCTCCTGCTGTAAGACTGTTAATTATCTTCCGGTAAACTTTATTGCCACTGCTGTCTTTGTCTTACTTTCGGGATAACCTGTTTTCAGGTTATCCCGTTTTATTTATTTCCGGGCGGCAAAATGTTCATCCAGAAGCTGACGCAGCGCATCGGACTGTTTACCGAAAATAGCATGCACCTGCTGACCAAGAATAATAACCCCCAGCGCGCCCTGCTGCTGTAATGCTTCGGAGTCCACGGCCGCAAGATGGCGAACGCTAACCCGCAGACGGGTAATACAGGCGTCCACTTGCGTAATATTCGCTTCGCCACCAAAGGCATGAATCAGCGCCTCGATTTGCTGTTTTTCCGCCTCGCTTAATGGCTGTGCCGGACGCGCTGGGGAGAAATAGTGCAGGAAGGATTTTAAACTCACCATAATAAACTCCAGGTTTAAGATAAAAAAAGCCTGCTCGTCAGAGCAGGCGTGGAGAAGAAGAAATTACGCGTGACGACGGAGAATACGGCAATCCCATGCCGACAGGGTCAGTGGAGCCGATACCGCCGCGTCGGTCAGGCAATCCCGATACCCTTGCGGCAGGGTCAGGGTATGGTTTTGCGCGCTGTAGTTCTGCAGGAAGATAAATGCGTTGTCACCGTCGGTGCGCGCAGTCGCCACCACGCCGGGTGGTAACTCCGTCGCTATCGCCCGCGGCAGGGCCAGCTCCTTGCTCAGGGCGGTAAAGAAATCGCGCTGGAAGGCTAAATCGTTGCGGGAGGCCACATGCCAGGCTTTGCCTTTCCCGAACGCGTTCACCGTCACAGCCGGCCGTCCGGCATAAAAATCATCCCGGTAGGTGGCCAGCGCCTGGGCGCTCTCGATATGGATCAGTTCGCAGAGATGGCGCACCTGATAAGGGCCCTGCAGACCGCACTGATTCCCGGCAAGCCCCTGCACCAGATTAAACTCGCCGTCATTCAGGCAGTCGATCTCTTCCGCCCAGATCCCCAGCAGATTGCGCAGCGGGCCCGGGAAGCCGCCGAGATAGCAGAGATCGGACTCATTGACGATACCGGTCCAGTAGGGGGTCACCAGGTGGCCGCCGTTGGCGACAAACGCCTCCGCCCGACCGGCAAAGCCGTCGCGCACCATATATAACATCGGGGCAATCACTAACTGATACGGCGTTAAATCGACATCGGCGTCAATCACATCGACGGCGATGCCCTGCTCCCAGAACGGGCGGTAGTGCTCGTTGACCGTCTTCTCATATTCCATCCCAAGATTGCGCGGCCCCTGGGCGTCATCCAGCGCCCAGCGGTTCTGCTGGTCGAAGATAATCGCTACTTTCGCCTCGGTGCGGCAGCCCCTCACCTCCGGCAGCTTGCTGAGGATCTCGCCGAGCTGGCAGACTTCGCGGCCAATGCGGGTATCAATATGTCCGACGTGGTCGACCACTGCGCCGTGAAATTTCTCAACCGAACCGCGGCTTTTCCGCCACTGGAAATACTGCACCGAGTCGGCGCCATGCGCCACCGCCTGAAGCGAGGAAAGAATATGCATTCCCGGCTTCTTCAGTTTGCTGGTCGGCTGCCAGTTGGTGGCGCCCGGGGTGGACTCCATCAGCACAAACGGTTTGCCGCCCTTCAGGCTGCGCATCATGTCGTGATACATCGCGGTGTAACAGGCCAGCGCGGTTTCGTCTTTATCGCGGTGCCACATCGGATAGCTGTCCCAGGAGATGAAATCCAGCGCCTCCGCCAGCTGCCAGTAGTCGTAATCGTAGAAATACTCCATAAAGTTGGTAGTCACCGGCAGGGAAGCATTCGCCGCCTTCAGCGGAGCAATTTCATGGCGGCAGAAATCGGTCACCTGAGCGGTGTTAAAGCGATGCCAGTCAAGATTGAGACCGTGGATCGACATCTCGCCCTGCGGCGCAGGCGATTCAATCTGCGACCAGTCAGTATAGGTATGACTCCAGAAGGTGCTCCACCAGGCCTGGTTGAGGTTCTCCAGGGTCTGGTAACGCGCCTTCAGCCAGTCGCGAAAACGGTTCTGGCAGAGATCGCAATGGCATTCACCGCCATATTCGTTGGAAATATGCCAGCCCAGCACCGCCGGGTGTGAGGAATAACGTTCTGCCAGCAGGGTATTGATTTGCAGAGTTTTCTCGCGATAGACCGGTGACGACATACAGTGGTTGTGACGGCCGCCGTGCAGGGCCGGCACCCGATCGCGCCCCACCCGCAGAACCTGCGGATAGCGCTGCGACATCCACGCCGGACGCGCGCCGCTCGGCGTGGCCAGAAAGACATGAATGCCGGCGGCATACAGTTTATCGAGGATAATATCCAGCCAGGCGAAATTAAATACCCCTTCGCGTGGCTCCAGTTTCGCCCAGCTAAATATTCCCACCGACATCACATTGCATTTTGCCTGCTGCATCATGGCAATGTCTTTATCAATAATATCGGGGTCATTCTCCCATTGCTCCGGATTATAATCCGCGCCATGCAGCAGCGTACTAACCTTCGGATGTAAAGGTGCAAATTTATTCATAATAAACTTCCTGAAAAAGACGACAAAAAAAATTAATTAAAAACTTTTACCGACGGCAATACTTTTCCCTGGCAATCAAATAGCGCCTGATTTTCACGTGCATTACCCTCTTTCCACTCGTCGTGGATATATTTCATCCCCGCCGGGGTGGCCCAGGTATTTCCCGGCACGGCAATCCATGTAGGCTCCCAATAGAAAATACCTTTGCCACGCTGGTCTGGCACATCAACCACCGCCTGCATTAAATCGTGAATATAGTTATATTGCCCCTGTACGCTGGCGGGATATCCCCCATCCTTTTCCTCTTTCGCCTGGAAACTATTTTCCGCGTTATCGCAGTTGGCCAGGGTATAGGCATAGGCCGCCTCGACGACGATGACGTCTTTGTTATAGCGTTTGCTGATGTCATCCATATTGGCCTTCAGGGCGCTGATCGGGCCATTCCAGTAGGTGTACATCGACAGACCAATCACGTCATACGGTACATGGCGCTTGTCGATCTCATCAAACCACCAGCGGAAGGTATCGTTCTTGGTCCCTTCGGCCAGATGCAGCATGATTTTCACCTGCTCGCCCTGGCGCAGGTTCTCCTTCAGGCCAGCGATAGCCGCGTTCAGCAGGCCAGCCAGCCGGTCGAACTCTCCGCCGCCCTGCCCCCAGCTTTTCCCTTCCGGCCACAGGATGCCGCCGTTGATTTCGTTGCCGATCTGCACCATATCCGGCAGCACGCCCGCCTGCTTAAAGCGGGCGATGGTATCGCGGGTATAGTCATGAATCGCCGTTTTCAGCTGCGGGTAATCCAGCTTTTCCCAGGCTTTCGGCTTGAACTGCTTGCCGGGATCGGTCCAGAAATCGCTGTAGTGAAAATCAAGCAACAGCTTCATCCCCTGGGCTTTCGCCCGTTTCGCCAGCGCCAGGGTGGTGGCCAGATCATTGTTCCCACCGCCATAGTCCTCGCCGCTCGCCGATCGCGGATCCACCCACAGACGGAGGCGGACATAGTTGACGCCGTTCTCTTTCAGAATAGCGATCGGATCCTTGCGCTGATTATTCTGATCGTAGAACGTCGCCCCGTGCTTTTCGGCGTCCAGCAGCGTGGAGATATCCGCGCCTTTGATAAAGTCCGCCGGCATGCCCTGAAACGCGCGGGTTGCAAGCGCGTCCGCGGCCAGAGAAGAGGTGGAGAAACTGCATGCCAGACAAACCGCAAGCCATGCGGGTGTGAATCTTTTCATGTGCTTATCCTTTAGTACTGCCCGAGGTCAGGCCGGAGACGAAGTATTTTTGTAGCGCCAGGTAGAGGATCGCCACCGGTACGGCGATCAGCACCGCCCCCGCCGCGTAGGTGGTGTAGCTGGCACCCATTTTTTGCGCCACCAGGTTATACAGACCGATAGGCAGCGTGTATTTATCCGGGGTACGCAGGATGGTGCTGGAGAGGATGAAATCCCCCAGCGGCCCAGTGAACGAGAACAGCGCCACCACCGCGAGGATGGGCCTCGACAACGGCATGATGATCTCGATAAAGATGCGAAAGCTGCTGGCGCCGTCCATGCGAGCGGACTCATCCAGGTCTTTAGGGATCGCGTCGAGATACCCTTTCATCAGCCAGGTATTCATCGGGATCATCCCCCCGACGTAGATCAGCACCAGCGCCAGATGGCTGTTAATCAGGCCAAGCAGTTGCGACAGGACAAAGATGGCAATCAGCGCGGAAAACTGCGGGATCATCTGCAGCAGCAGGAACAGCATCAGCCCGTTCTGCCGCCCTTTAAAGCGGAAGCGGGAGAAGGCGTAAGCGGTAAAGCTAACGCTAATCAGGGTCAGCACCATAGTCAGGAAGCTGATTTTCATCGAGTTCCAGTACCAGGTGAGGTAATTCACATTGCCATTGAACAGATCGGCATAGTGCTGGAACGACACATTTTCCGGAATGATTGAGGTACTGAGCAGGCTATTGCCGGCGTTCAGCGACGCCCCGACCGTCCAGACCAGCGGATAGATAATCACCACCGAGACCAGAATAACCACCAGCCAGGTGAGAGAGAGCCGGATCCACTTTTCGCGTTTAATACTGGGTGATTGAGCCATGTTGCTTCCCTTACGCCATGTCGTCATTTTTGAAGGATTTGGTGGCGCGGAACTGCCACAGCGCCAGGCCGACGACAAAGATCGACAGCAGGATCGTGATGGTCGCCGCGATGGCGTACTGCGACGAAGACATCGTCAGCTTATAGATCCACGACACCAGAATATCCGTCCCGCCGGCGTTAGAGCCTGCCACCGCAGGGCCGCCGTTGTTGAACAGGTAAATGATATTGAAGTTATTAAAGTTGAAGGTGTACTGGGTGATGATGATCGGCGCGATCGCATACAGCACCAGCGGCAGGGTGATGGTGCGCAGACGGGTAAAGGCGCTGGCGCCGTCCATCGTCGCCGCTTCATACAGATCGTCCGGGATCGCCTGCAACACGCCGGTGGTCATGGCAAAGACAAACGGGAAGCCAAGCCAGGTCTGCATCATGATCAGCGCCGTTTTAGTCCAAAACGGATCGGTGAGCCATGCCTTCGGACTGATGCCAAAAAAGGACAGGATCGCGTTGTTGATGACCCCGAAGGAGTCGTTGAACATGCCGGCAAAAACGAGAATGGTGACAAACCCCGGCACCGCCCACGGCAAAATAAAGATGGTGCGGATCAGCGGCTTAAAGCGCAGATCTTTTTGGTTCACCAGAATCGCCAGCAGTACGCCCACCTTACATTTTCTTCGATAAACTACTTGTTTTCCGGCAATGATTCTTTTTAGGCATAGAGTTTATCTATTTCTTCCGGTGT
>OGGW01000561.1_pt1 | contig 35389 bp, 31 predicted proteins | sample 1571291 | NCBI WGS metagenome assembly OGGW01 (sample SAMEA2582028, study PRJEB24529) | metagenome | biome: Human gut stool | place: China | collected 2011 | reverse complement strand
ATACTTTGTGTATGAATTAGTTGGCTGATTTTGTAATATTTAATGAATGTCCCTAAGGAAAGAGTCACATCTATGGATTGCTTATAGTAAGAGAGAGCCAGTCTTTTTCTCTACGAATGATGAATTTTCACCAAAGTTTAACAACTAACTTCTACTTGCCAATAACAATAAGCAGTCTGTAATGACTAGCATTGAGTTTGATGTACCAAATGACAACAAACAAAAAGTCAGAATTTGAATTAATGCCGGTTCTAACAATTCATTATCTCATTTAAATCGTACCATACGCCCATAGAAACAGGCAACACCTTCAAACATAAAATTCTACATTTAAAAGATTTGCAGTCTGCCGTATATTCAAGCTCTCGCAATACACCTCTGCCGAACTATCGGACATTACCTCTGCAAAGTTAATCTGCAGGTCGGAGTTATTGCATTCCTGCCTGTTGAATGCTTCCAGTAACCCGGTACGGACAGCTGTCCGATACCACAGGCTATCCTTCTTACAGGTTTCTAAAAACAGATCTGATGCTGTCATATTACCATATCTGACCAGAACATCGTCCATTATCTCTATTTCACACTCAGAGAACTCACTGTCATCAAAATCGGCTATAGCCTCAATAAAAATTCCACCGTCCCTGAACTCTGTCCTGACAAAGCCTTTCAAAATATAGGGTACGTCTGAAAGGTCAATAAAGACATCCTTTGCCACAGGACCTGCCTGCCACACCTCATATGGCATGCCGATGAACGGAACATGATATTTCAGAGCCATATGTTCCTCCATCAGATACAGAAGTTTCAATAGTTTTTTCCTGCAAAGACCTGATGTATGATATGCTATATACACTATAGCATTACCCAGTTTCCGTTTGGTAGATTCAGAGAATTTAAACATAATCAATATATTTCGGTTACAAATTTAAACATTACCCACTAAAATACAAGAAAACAGGTAATGTATTATAATGATTGCAGCCGTGTAAAACAACAGACAAAGCATTTAACAGGATAAAAATACAATATAAGCATCTGTTAACCATTAATTAGCGTTATATTTGTCAGATAGAAAAGAACAAGATTATCATGAAAGAATCAATAATCATAAAGAATTTTGGTCCATTGACAGAAGTGGAAATAAATGATATCAAGCCATTGACCGTATTCATAGGCAAGTCAGCCGGTGGTAAGAGTATAATTATGAAAGTAATAGTACTTATGCGTTACATCTACAAAATGGTAAATATCCGTTCGTATTTGAAAAATGCGAAAATCACCCGTTCTCCATTCAAGCTCCGTTTCAACTCACTGCTACATGATGGACTGAAGGGAATGATAACAGCACAGACCGAAATATATTACACCGTGGAAATTAATGGGAACAAATATACCCTGAAATATACCAACAGAGGTCTGCAGTCTGACATTAACATACCGGACAAGGACTTGATATTCTTCAAAGAAGCCTATGTTTCCGGAACGAGAAGCCTGATTCCTATATGGGCATCCAAAGCAGTCTCAGTAAAGGGAGAAAACCTGGGCTTCTTCTTTCACGAAACCTTCAATGACTTCAATGATGCTACGGATGTCATTAAAGAACAGAAACTGGAGTATCTGAATCTGAAAATGAAAGTCCGTAAATCAGGCAACAGACCTAAACTATTTACCATTGAATCTTTGCAGAATGATGCTGTACCGATAGAACTGAGATACGCATCTTCCGGTATCCAGACATCAACTCCATTGGTTGCAATTGTTCATTACTTCGCCCAAGAGTTCTCATTCAAGGACGCTTTCCAACGTTCTGTATTGAACTATTTGTACAAACAGGACCTGCTTACAAAATTCACTCCGGGAATCAACCAGAACAAATTGGGAAAGTATGTCCATATCCATATAGAAGAAGTCGAACTTAGTCTTGCTCCGGAAGATCAAAGAGCCCTTATGAGCAACCTCATAGAAAAGGTATTCCATAAAAACAAAAAAGACCGCAAACTAGGACTGATGGTATCGACCCACAGCCCTTATATAGTCAATCATCTGAATGTACTGCTGCGTGCCGGATATTTTGAAAAGGCAAGGGAAAAATACCCTTTCCTGGAGAAGGACGATATTGCCGTATATCGTGTAAATGAAGGAAAAATTACTTCATTGATGGCTACAGACAACGATACGGGAGAATATGTAATCAACGCACTTGATATGTCCGATACTATGGAGAGGATATTCGAGGAATATGAAAGTATGGAGGAATAAGGGATTAACAGCACACTGATTGACTTTCTTAAAAAAGTGCAATCCTCACTTTAAGTCCTGATATTATAAATCAGCTCAGCAGAAAGAAGTGTAATATAGAGAAATCAGCAAAAACAGGTGTTAACAAAGACCCGGATTCAACGTTAGTTGTATACTTTGCTTTATCTTATTAAACTTTATACGGACATGTTACAGAAAATATTCCAATAAAATCCAACCAAGTCTAACAAACCGATATCAGAAGAGAGAGAATCTACTTGAGGTATGAACTCAGGTAGGTTGGTGTAGTCCGACTTCTATAACGAAATGGTTGATATTGCTAAAAAGAAATTTATAGTTATGCAAAAAGAGAATGAGTCTATAGGAATACGGCATACAAGCAAACCCTCAAAAGATAAATACGTAAACCAAAAAAACTGGCACTATAAAATATTTTGTATAAATGAAAATACGGGATTCAAGTTTTGAGTCTCGTATTTTTTATTTTATACATTTGCAACATGAAGAAGATTATAAAAGAAAAGAATCAAGTAGTGCTGGATGAGGTGTTAAGTAAGGAGTTTCTTAGCCAGTTTAAGACAGAAGCCGATGTAAGCAAATTCCTGAAGAAATTACATGCTCAGGTATTGGAAAAGATGTGTGAGGGTGAAATGGATACCCATTTGGACTATGAAAAGAATTCTGTAGTTGGAAACAATAGTGGTAATTCACGCAATGGCAGTTATCCAAAGAAAATCCGGACCGAGCATGGAGAAGCAGTCATTTCCATACCCCGTGACCGTAATGGTCAGTTTTGTGACGATAGCGCTGAATCGGTACCACGCGTAGCACTGTAATCGGTACCATGCTATCACTGCAATCGGTACCGCTTGTATCGCTGCAAACGGTACCAAGATTTCAGTTCTGCTTTTCAATTTGCAAAGGTAATTTATTTTTTCAATTTCTGGCGCATAGAATCGCCTTTTAACTCTATTTTACTTGCATTTGCCACCAAACGGTCCATAATGGCATCTGCCAAGGTAGGATCACCTATATAATCATACCATTTGGAGATGGGTAGTTGCGATGCTATAATCATGGATTTACGCTCGTATCTTTCTTCCAGGATTTATAGCAAGGCCAGTCTGGTGTTGGTATCCATCGGTTGCAAGCCGAAGTCATCTAATATGATCAGGTCATTCTTCTCTAACGAAGTAATCATTTTAAGGAATGTACCGTCAAGCTTGGAGAGAGTAATCCTCTCTACCAGCCTGTTCATATTCAGATAGACAGTCCGGAAGCCCATGATACAGGCTTGTCTGCCGAGAGCACAGGCCAGGAAGGTTTTTCCACATCCGCACTTACCTTGTATCAACAGATTTTCATGTCGGAAAGAACAGTCTGCAAGTGCGGCCAGTTGTTCCGCCGTTAAGTTTCTTTCTACCCCACAGGCTACATCTTCAAGCATTGCATGATAGCGGAGTTTGCTGGTTTTGAGGAACATTTCTGTTTTACGTTCCTTCCTTTCAAGTATTTCCGCCTCTACCATCTTGGCTATGACAAAATCAAATGATGGGCGGTTTTGTACCGGAAGATTCATCAGGGATTCAAGAGTATCTGCCATACCCTTCAGTTTCAATTCCTTGAGTTGTACGATAGTTTCTTGTGTGTTCATAAAAAAGGATTTTAGATATTTGCAAAAGCTTCAGCACCACGTACATATTCATTGTCGGGCATGAAGGTTACAACTGATTGGATTTCGGTTTTGTCTAGATTACCCTGAAGGATATTCTTGAGCATATTATAGGTCACGGTTCCGCTTTCAGACACATGCCTGCAGGCATTCTCCAGTCTGTCCTTGCCATATTTTCGGCGCAGGGCCAATATGCCCTCACAGGACCGGTAGGCATGGCTTACATATTTGGGGGATGTCAGGACTTTCTCCACAGCTTTCCGGGTGTAGGTTCCGATGGATTCAGCCTCTTCTAGATAGAAAGCGGCATTCCGTCCCTTACTATGAAGATATTCCAGGTGATTCTCCGGCATGTGTGCTTCTTCCGTGGTACGTCCACCGGTGAAGGATCTCCGGTGCAAGGCTATTCTTGTGTTGTTCAGATAAATCTAAACCGCCTCCGTATCCCAAAGGACAGTAACCTTTTGCCCGACATAGGTATAAGGCACACTGTAAAGATGACGCTCTTCCAGCCGGCCGACAGCCACATGATAATCACCTGTGAGTTTTACCTCCTTACGGTAACGGAAGCGGAAGGGAACCTTTGGAAGTTGCCGTAGGCTATCCCGTTCCTGCTCTTCAAAAACCATCCTACGGCTTTTTCCGGTAGTACGCGAAGGCCGGTCGTTGAATCCGTCTGTCAGTTCGTAAATACAGTTGTTAAACTCGTCCAGCGTATGGAACTCTTCATTACGGATAGCTGCATAGATATACTGATAGAATTTGTTCACAATACCTTCTATAACCCCTTTATCACGTGGCTTTCGTACGCGACAGGCTTCCAGGGAAGTTTCATAATAACTGGACCATTCAATGGCTGCGTCATTGAAGGCTAGCTCATAGCGGTCCGACTTTTTCACCCACTGGATCATATTGTCACTCTTGCAGATTTCCGGACTCCCTCCAAAATAGGTAACGGCATCTGACAGACCGCTGAAGAAGAATTCCATGCTCGCATGATACATGGCCTTGGCATAAGCCAGTCCGCTAAAGGGAAGAACGCAGCATAAGACCACTACGGGTGCATGGGCATGCGTCCTACGGTCGGTGATATAAAGCTTGTCACCGGCAAAGTCTATCTGCATTTCTCCTCCAGGGATATAGGTGTTGTGATAGGAAAGGTTGTGCGCATACTGGTAATCACGGATGTGTTTCTTGAATTGAGTGTATCCATAGCCGTTGGGATGTGTCTTGAGATACTCCTCATGTAACAGCTGGATAGTCAGATGACGGTGCCTGGAAAGATCCTCGACATAGTCCGGCAACAATTCGTCCAACTCGTTTTTCTGCTCTGACGGTTGAGGGTTTGGAGCGGACTGAAGCAGATTGCGGATCTGTTCCTCGCTCATCCTGCCTACCGTACTGTAATCGACTTGGCTTCATCGGCCAGTTTCTTGTAGCGGTTCAGAACTCCCCGGCCTATGTGCAGTTGGGCGCATATCTCACGTTGGGGAGTGGAAGCCGACAGCATTTGAAATGCTCTTTTTAGTTTTACCTTATTCAATATCCTGTTTGCCATATCTTGAGGATTTTTTATTGTTCATGCCTCTAAGATATGAAGTTTGTATTTGGCTACAGGACTGAATTGTTTATGATTTTTCTGGTACCGATTCGAGCGATACGTTGGTACCGATTGACCGATACTATATCAATCAAGCACAATTTTATGAATATGGAACAAAACTACGTATCATCCTGATAACCTAACTGTTTACAGAATTCTTCACAAATCCATCCGTATTTGAGCGAGTTTCGCTATTTTTGAAAACAGAATCCAGATATAAGAACAGACTTACAACTGAATCCTGTTTCCATTTACACAAAATTTTGGACAGTGTCCCAAAACTTGATACCACTTAATATAATTAAGATAAAACATTGTTAAATCTCTTGCATTCTCTTCTAAAATGTCTGATATTTTTTAGACATTCTAGAAGACACTTTATTTATTAAGTTTCTATGTAAATTAATATGTATTTGAGAACCATTCTATTAAACTAACAAAACCTTGAGATTGGAAGTATTCTATTAATTTATCTTTCTCAATACCCTTAGTATTTCGCAAATCACTCAAAAGTTTTGCTCTCCTTTTCTTTAACGATTTATTATTTAAGTTAAAAACCTCAATTGTCTTTATTACTTTATCATTATTTTTTTTATCCAAATTCTGTTTGGGAATAATACTTCCATCTCCACTATATTCAATATACTGTGCCATATCATCTATGACAGGATTAAAGATTTGTGAATAATCATTTTTCTTGATTTTATATGTATTATCTTTATACTTACCACCAAAATCCTCATCAACTGTAGAAACTATCATATTGTCCCAATCAAATGTCTTTTTATTATCATCATCTCTCTTAACAAAATGATCAATATGAGAAGAATTACTTTCCTCAGTTAAAGGAATCTCAGAATAACCACATAAGCAATCTTGTTCGAAAACCAGCATATGCATTCTCATATCAAATCTTAAATTAGGTGGTAAATCATCCCATATTGAAGGCTTTTTTTTCTTTACAAATTCTGTAAACTGCTCTAAAGGAGTATCTTTATTTATCTTTCTCATTTGATTTTCTTAATATATCTAATTCCATTGCTGTTATTTCTGGATCATCTGAGCCAATGATTCTTTTTAACTCATCTTTTTTTCTTTTGAACTCAGCATTATCGAATTCATTATTATTAATCTTTTCCCATAAATAATTAATTCTTTTAGCAACATCCTTATTTCTCGTACTTTCCAAACCAAAATAATCACATAATATGTCATCGACATTTTTACCATAGTATTTAAATGCTTTTGTGATTATTTTCCCTTTTCTTATTAAGTATAAATTATTATCAAATAAATCAGAAGCAACACTTGGACTATGAGTGGTGATAACAGCCATAGACTCTTCATTTAAGCCTTTTGTGAAGTTAGATATGAAATCCTGTTGCCATTTAGGATGTAACGATATATCAGGCTCATCTAATAAAAACAAAATATTCTTTTTATTTAATACTAAACTTAACCCTATAGATAGAATAATTTGTTTTTCCCCTTCACTCAGCTTATCAATTGAAAAACCATCCCCCCAAGTAATATCAATGGATTCTAATAAATCATCACACAATAAAGTGTCTAAAAATAAAAGGACATTACTTGAATCTAATTTATAATGTGAACCAAACAAATCTCGAACCATTAATGAACCGTATAATTCATATTCAATTTTGTTTTGATTCTCGATTTCTTCACTAATAGCAAAAGCAAATAATCCTTCAAAAAGATCTTCAGCAATTTTTCCAGATATTCCCCATAAATTCTCATTTTGTGATGTCTGATTTGCCCAATAAGGTTTTTTAATAACTATTTTAGTTGTACAACCGTCAATATCAATACCCAAATCTTGTAACAGCTTATTTGCTTCATCTGTATTTAAAACGAATAATGCTAATAATATAAAAGAGACATATTCTTTTTTTATATATATAAAAGGATTTTCAGTTGGCAAATTTAGCGGAATTAAAGAGTATGGATTATTCAAACGAATAATCTTTTTTATAAATTTCTCTTCGAAGTGTTTGCTTAATAATCTTAGTCTATCAGTTATACCTGAATATGATAAAACTATCTTTGTTGGTAAAAAAGAAAAATCAGGGTAAATTCTCTTTATTTCAGATGTAGTTACTTCACTACCATTAATAATGATAATAGGATTAAATGTATTTGTTTCAGACATTACATATCTACTTTCTATAAATACATCTAAATTATTCAATGAATAACTAATCTTATAACCATTAATAAACTCAGCTGTTTTATCTTCAAGAACAAAATACTTATGTAAATGTCCAAAAATATAGGCAAGACATTCTATAATACTAGATTTGCCACTTCCATTTTCGCCTATAAGAACTGATAGATTTGATGTAAAATCTATACTAAAGTCTTGTAGTATATTATAATCTTTTATATATAAACTTTTTAACTTCATATTTTATCTGGCTAATTTATAATCCTACATAATTATATTTCTCATTTTTCTTCAAATATTTGATTCTCAAAACTTGATATCGCTTTCTTATAATATGGTGACAATTGTTGCAATTCATTGACCTCTTTATACATAGCTGTAAGTTGCTCTACAATTTCTTTTTGAACATTTAAAGGTGGGACAGGTAGTAAAATTCTTTTTAAATTTTCAACACCTAATTCAGTTTGTTTAGTTGTTCTGGCTGATTTCACCTTAGTAATCTGTTCTTGTACATAGCTACTATTAAATACATATTCGAAATACTGAGGAATTATACGCTCTTTATTCAATCTTAATAATAAAATATGACTATCATACAATAAACCTGCATGTTCGTTATCAACAACTGCTGAGCGCCCAATTGTACCTTCCCCCGTAGAGTTTATTAAAATATCTCCTTCGTGAGTTAAGTCTTCTTTTTCGATAGAATTTAACCATGTAGGATCTACTGTTTTTGCATATTGAATGTCTATTCTTCCCCAACGGATACATTTTTGATTAAGAATAATTTTATTCGATTCTTTATCATAACGAGGACTCTTTCCTCGTTTTGCATCCTCGTAAAGGGTACAATCATCACTTAAACTTACCGTTTCATACTTGGATGATACATAAATACTTTTATTCAATATATTATCAACATCCCATTCACGAATCTGATTATAAGGTACTAATTCAAATGTTGTAATATCACCACAGCTTCCATTTGGATGTAATTCTTCAACTCCGAGGCATTTTGACAAATATGCTCTGGCCTCCTTTGCCTTTATTAAACCTTCACTGAACCTTGAATGAGCTTCATTTATAATACTATTATAATCTGCAACTAATTTATCTTGATCATCTAATGATGGTAACGGAACCTTTATATCTAAAAATAAAGGCTCTTGTAAATAATGCCGATTAGTAGTTCCATTACTTGCTTGTTCGCAAAATGCAATAAACTCACTCGTTGTTGTAAGCAAAGCTAAATAATGAGGATTAACTTTTGAATAATCTACATCATAAGTCCAAAAATTACCTGTTATAACTCCTCCATCAAGTTCATCAGGCACTACTCCAAACGCACCATTACGAGCATCTATTTTAGATAATAGAAATTGTCCTTTTGATATTAAGAACTGATTCTTTGTTCCAATTTTATTTCCCATCTCTGAATCTCGTAAAGAAATTCCTCCATTACGCACTTTAATAGTTGCCCTCTTATAATATACATCATTCTGGATACTTATAGCTGTTTTATTACGAGTCAAAAATTCTTTGATTCTAACCAAAGGATATTTTGTCGTAAATCTAATTTTAGAGTCATTTTGATATTGCACACTCCAATTATAAAGTTGTGAGAAGTTTACAATATCAAAATTCTTATATGTGTTATTACTATTTGTCATAGTTCTTTTTTATTTCCGTCTTGATCAATTCTTATAATTTTCCCATCGATAATTTCGTATTGGTACTTTAGTTCAATAGGAGTCCACATATTATGTTTCTTTCTATATGGTGTAAATTCCTTAACCAAATCTATCAGTTCATTTTCACAAGCTGCTCCAGTCGTTGTAATCCCAGCTTTTTGAACTTGTGCTATAGGGATTGTATAATCAAATCTTTCCTTAATAAGAACCCACACTTCAGTTGCCATTTTGGATTTTATTGCACGTTTTTCTGCTCTTTTATTTTTTTTCTCAGAAGCAGCATTATCTTTATCATTTAAAAAAGCATCAATGGCCTCCAATTGGGGACTATATTTATTTTCAACTTCTTCTGTTGCTGCCTGTTTAATTGCATCAAATTGATTCCGTTCCTCATTAGTAAACTTCTTAAAGAACAACAAACTTGGCTTTACAGTAGCACCAGATGCCATAAAAACATCTTGAGGGATAGACGTAATTAAAATAATTTTTGCCATTCCTTCAAATAGTTCCCTTACAGATTGCAGATTTGTATTATTTAAAACACCTTCAGGCAATACAATACCTAAACGTCCTCCTGGTTTTAATAATCTAATACAACGTTCTATAAATAATACTTCCGTCAATCCACTTAGATTACCAGACGAATATAAATCTAAAATCGGTTTACCTATATTATCTGTAACCTGCTTCATAGCATTTATATAATCTTTACCATACCGTTCAATATAATAGTCTATTTTTTTTTGGTCAGTAAAACGATCGGCTTCGGTCACAAGTAAAGATTTTTCTACACGCGAACCAAATGGAGGATTAGTTAGAATCACATCAAAACGATTTTCAAAAACACCATTGACATTCAATAACCCATCATGATGATGAACTCCTCCATGTCCATCCCCATGCATAATCATATTCATTTTTGCTGTACGAGCCATACGAGGATTTGCGTCTATTCCAAAAATACAGTTATGAGACAATGAATATACACGACTTCCCTCATTTTGGGTATCAAGTTCTTTATTTAATAGGTTTAGATAATGCGCTAATTGTTCAGACACTTTTTCTTTCTGTTTATCCGTCATTAACTCAAAATCATCACCTAAGAATTTTTCTTTAAGTTTATTTTTAGCTTGCTGAATATCCAATTCTATTTTTTCACGTACATACTCAAAAGCTTTTATCAAAAAGCCACCACTACCACAACAAGGATCACATATGACCTCACCCTCTTGAGGATCAAGAATATCTATTATAAAATTAACAATAGTACGCGGTGTAAAGAACTGTCCTAGTTCACCACGAAAAGTTCTTCCTAAAAATTTTTCAAAAGCTATACCCTTTACATCATCAGCTGTATTAGAAAGATTATATACTTGCAGCTTTTCAACAATAGCCTCAAAACTAGCTTCCTTTATTTTTATCGTATCATTAGAATCAAATAAATCATCTTTGGAAAAATCATCTTTTGTGTTTTCAAAGAGCTGCTGATAAAAAGGACGACTATCCTTAGATTGAATGGCTTCGTATGCAGATTTCAATTTCTTAAATTCTTCTTTAGAAAATATTTGTGCCCCAGTATTATTTCTCTCATAACGAATTTTAATAAAAAGAATCTTACTTATTTCATCAAAAGCAGCTTCAGGTGAAAGCTTATCATTATTTCTGATAATATTATGGCATGTAAATAATAGTTTAGAGAACTCATCACGAGTAAAAGCTTTAGTTTGAGTAAGTAATTCCTTTATCTTTTTTTCATTATCAGAAGCGTTTGGTATATCTACAATCTCTTCTAATCGTTTAGGAATATGCCCTTTAACAACTCGAAAGACACGTGTTTCTTTTTGATTTGTTGTAACAAAAAAATCAGCCCCTGCCCAAGCAGCATAATTATACCCTTGGTAATAATCTTCTTCATGTATAGTAACATTTTCTGCTTTACACTCTATTACTATCAGAGGACTTTTAGAAGCAAGTTTATCACTTTGAGACCTCCAAATAACAATATCTGCACGTGCCTTACCTTGACCACGATGTCCATTAGCTACTGTTATTTCTTGTCCCATCTGATTCAAATCATATTGGTATTTATTTACTAATCGACTAATATAAGTCTGACGGACACGCTCTTCTGGTGTTAATATTAACCATTTATCTATTAGAGGACAATAAATCTTATTTCCTTGAATTTTAATTTCCATATCTAACATTATTACTATCTATTAATTCTTTAGGATCTACTTGAAGAATCTTAGCTATTTCAAACAAGACCTCCAAACTTGGTTGTCTTCTATTGCAAACATAAGAATTGACCATACAGAAACTTTTACCAAGTTTTTCAGCTAACCATGTTTGTTTAATGCCTTTTTCTTCAAGAACCTTTTTTATTCGATTCATTGGCATATCCCATATTTTTATATTACAACTATACAAAGATATAAAATTTAATGCTATATTAAAACATTATATTATAATATTTATACTTATCAAGTTTTGAGATCTATATAAAATCAAATTCACAATACTAACATTAAAACGCATAATTATCGCATTCGTTTATCAATCACAAAATTATAAAAGCCCTAGTTCTAAAGTATTAAACTTTAAATCACTGATAACAAATACTATAGGCTATCCTAAATAGCACTGGTAAAGCTTGCACTATAGGAACCAAATATTCTTGAATTCTCACAGTTGAATACATACAAGTAGTTGCGACTTTCGTATTCCATGTGATGTCGGAACTACTTGCTTTATATAACGAAAGTTTACCAATTAACTTGCTTCTTCGTATCTGTGATACCAGGAAGGTTCATCCTATCATGCAAACAAATCAGCATGTTCTTCAATATTAAGTTCTACCTTATAGTTATACCTCAAAAATGAATTCAACAAATTATAGCTTGATACCAGGAATGAATTCCAGACTTTAGCAGAATCCACTTTCCTCAATAATCGGATATTATTTTGCAGCTCTTCTTCAGTCAAAGAATCGTCAACTACATACACTTTCCTTGGAGCTTGTTTCATCAACTTAAGTTTATTATTGTAGCGTGAAAGGCATGGTTCATGGAGATAATCCATATATTTCTTGGTCATATTGACACTGGAGAAGTCAAGTTCTGATGTCAATTCATTAGCACTGACAAGATTACAGAAGTTTGAGACAAGATACATGGTCAAGTTATTTCGAACATTATGACGCTTAGCCACACCTTTCCATATAATAGAATCAAATAATGTATCAAGATAACTCCGGGTCAATTGGTGTGAAGCAACTACTTCTAGATAACCGCCATTCTTCAAATAATCATATGACAATACAAGAGATTCTGTTTTGTGTTCTGCTTTCAGTAGATGCAAATCAAGTCCATTCCAATCGAAAAACTCTTCAAAACTGAAAGGTAGAATATCTACTTGAAGATACTTACCTGTCAATACTGTAGCCATTTAGCTGCTTAATATTCTGGCATTACTACCCGTTATTAAGAGATTCTTTCCCATTCTATACAGTTCACAGACCCATAGACCCCATCCATCAAGATTCTGGACCTCGTCCAACAAAATATATTCATATCCAAAATAGACATCATCCAACATCCACATAACCAAATCAGCATCCCAAGCTTCAAACAATTGATAGTTATCGAAGTTCAAGTATGCAAAATTCTTGTCCCGCAGCATTAATAATGCCTGAGTGGATTTACCCACTCACCGGGGACCTGTTATTGGATGCTCAATAGCAATTCTGTATTTGGGCTACTCTTACGTATCAAATAAGGACGCCTCAGTTCATCACATTCTTTGTGTTAATTCAGAATGATTGTTTTCATCTTTTATACGTTGGTATGGTAAAACAAAGGGATAGTCATAAACGAAAAAAACCGTTCTTGATGAACGGGTATATCCTTAACTTGGTTACGTATTTTAACAACAGAGGCTTTACCAAGCATTACGATACAAAGATCCGACTTTTATTTGAATATGCAAAATGAAATATAAAAAGTAGTCAGATTATATTCCAATTCGAGGGTCACCCAATATTAGAGGGCGATCAACCGCAACAAAAACAAGGCAGCCATGCTCTATTTTGCCAACATGAAATCACATTAATAATCCTTAAATATAATGCCGTAGCTTCATCGCTATACTAGCAAAATATATGTTCTATTATCACATTCATTTAAACTATTAATTTATGTTCAAGATTTTGCTCCAAATCCGAAGCGTCATTTATAACTGCCAAGCCATTAACATTATATATCTCCATAGTGGGACAACCGCCATTCTCATTAGGAAATATACGTTCGGAAGTATCACGAAGAACTTCGTTTCTCTCCAAATAAAGACGCCTGTCAGTGACATTTGTCACATCATCACATAGCCAGGAGCACACGATAGCTACTGCTTCCTCATAGTTTTCCGCTTCAACAGTAAAGTAATCGCGCTCCCAGCACGTAACTTTACAATCTTGATAGAATCTAAATTATCCATATCATAATATATTTAATCAGTCATCAATCGTAAATCGTTACTTCATCACGGTATTCAACAATCTCCTTACCGTTGTCAAGCTGGACAACGACTCTGAGCCCAAAATCGCCCACAATTGTTCCCTCTGTATAACCTTTGTACGCTTCGTGTAGAGTGCATCTTGCACCAATGATTTCAGTCTGTTCTTCATTTTCAAACATAATATTCTAGTTATTAATTGTTATTGTTTCCCTTTTGTAGTATCAACTACTTCGGGATTAATTAAAATTCGGGTGCTTGAAAGGTGTTGTGACTATTCATACAAGTTTTCGTGAACAAATACGACCTCGAATAGAGTGTGGAGATTTGTTCACGAATCAAAAAGACCTGAACTTGCAATGCAATAATGTCATAACAAATACCTTTGCACCACAATTTTATTCATAAAGCCCGAATGTCGATATACAAAAACATAATGAAACAAGACATACTTAGTGCAATATAAAAGCTCTGCTGACCAAAAAAAAATAATCATTAGGTTTAGATTAGAACTTGATTAAATATACAAAAAACCAAACTAAACTATCCAAAGCATTTAACATATGAATCATCAAACAATTGTTTAACAACATAAGAAAAGATTACATAGAAGTAAAAAAATGAGGGACAAAATATCGTAGATAAAAAACGAGGGACAAACGAGGGACAAATCTGAAAAAAATACTGAACATCAAACACTTAATTATTTATTTTTTGGACAGCAAAATATTATTTCTAAAAGGATAAATATTTTCCATTATATCTATAGAATACTCAAAATACATTATTATCTTTGTACAGTAAATAAGAAAATCAAAATAACCACCTCAATCGGCAATGTAATTTTTCAGTCTGCTTTTTCTTTTCTTACTATTTTTCTTACCATATTTTTGTCCCCATTTTGTCCCCATCAAGATTTTTTTCAGTACATATACGACTGATTATCAACACAATACAATCGTTATTATATTTTCTGCATCGAAAATTCCGCCAACGAGGATTTAGAAAGATGTAATTCTGGCAAAGAATTCAACTATATTGAGAAATTATCGGAATATTTTTTAAACTCTCCAATGAATATTGAAAATATTTCCGTATTTTTGAGATCATAATAAAAATACTTTCAATTTTTAGAAGCAAATATATGAAACAACAGTTTTGCCAGAGTTGCGGCATGCCTCTCACTGATACAAATAAAGGAACAAACTCTGATGGAAGTTTGAACAATGAATACTGTTCTTATTGTTATCAGAAAGGACAATTCACACAAGATTTTACCCTGAACCAGATGATAGAATTTTGTACCCAATTTACGGATCAGATAAATAAGGAGACAGGATGGAATCTTACTCCGGAACAGGCTAAAGAAAATATGAGACAATTCTTCCCTACTCTTAAACGATGGAAAGAAAAAGATGAAAGAACACTTACAGAAAACGCAACCGGCTTGCTTGCACAATGTAAGGAGATTACGATTGTCTCAATTGACGCAGAAGGATTTCCACGTCCGGTTCCAATGTCCAAAATCAGTTCAAAAGGATGTAATGAGGTATGGTTAGCAACCGCTGCCAATTCAGTAAAGGTTGCAGACTTCAAATTGAACAACAAAGCCGGACTTTGTTATTCAAACTATGGTGACAGTGTTGGATTGAGAGGAATCATTGAGATTATAACTGATGACAACATACGAAAAGAAATGTGGCAAGACTGGCTCATCAATCATTTTCCGTATGGCCCTACAGATCCTAATTTTGTGCTTTTACATTTCATAGGAAAAGAAGCTACATTTTGGATTAATGGAGAATTCTCACACAAAAAGTTGTAACATAAATTCATATTATGAAGAATAGGCATAGCATTCTTTATGTCTTGCATTCATTATGGAAAGAATAAGATATTTAGGACAACAACCTCTTACTGAAAGGACAAAATTGCAAGATACAAATTAAAACAGCAGACAATGGAAATTCATAATTTACTGGATGTCAAATCAAGAATCGAGTGTCGCCTAACGTTTTTTTACAATAGACAAGGATATATTGCAAAAACCACAATCTGACCCGGTAGTGTGAAACAACTTCTGCCAATTTCCTGATTTATATAAGCGAATCAGAATTGATGCTATCCAAATCAAGAAGAATCAGCCCGAACTTTTTGAAAGTCGCCTGAACAAATTCATAGAAAATACCCGAAAAGGACTCCTTTACGGAGAATGGAATGACAACGGAAGATTATAAAATTACAGAAAAGCATTAATCTATTTCTATATTTTGTTACCTTTGCATCTAAGATATTAAAAACAAAGATTGTTCAACCATATGAAATGGCAATTGTGCATATAGCTACGCATAATAAATAGCATTCTCAATTCAAGCTATTGTTAATATACAGGCTTATAATACAGGTCTGTGCTTCTTTATTTTGCCATTATATCAAATAATTACTTTACAAATAAGTCATGTCACCAGTTGACAGAACTTGTTGTATTTTATCATGTTGAACAATGAATTATACATATAAAAACATATGGCTCATCAACTTTCCGGTTATGATGAGCATCCTTATCGAACAACTTATTAATATAACTGATGCTATCTTCTTAGGTCATGTTGGTGAAATAGAATTAGGAGCATCCGCACTCGCCGGAATCTGGTATCTTGCCATTTATATGCTCGGTTTCGGATTCAGTATAGGTTTACAGGTTGTCATTGCACGGCGTAATGGCGAGCAGCAATATTCAGAAACAGGTAGGGCATTCTTTCAAGGATTACTTTTTCTGTCGGGTTTAGCAGTTCTACTATGCAGTATTTCGAAAACAATATCTCCCATGATTCTGAGCAATCTGATTGCATCTGAGAAAGTATATTTTGCTGTTATTGATTATCTGGACTGGCGCATTTGGGGATTAATGTTTTCTTTTCCTTTTCTTGCATTGCGATCTCTCCTGGTCGGTATCACACTTACAAAACCTCTTAACAAAGCTGCCTTTACTGCCGTATTGGTGAATATACCTTGTAATTGGCTTCTCATATTTTATTTCGATATGGGAATAGCCGGTGCTGCAATAGCATCTTCATTTGCAGAATTATGCTCATTGATAATATTGTCAATCCATGTTTTACGAAAAATGGATAGAAAGGTTTATGGTCTGAACTGGAAATTTGATAAAAACATATTCCATCATGTCTGTTGTGTTTCTATCTGGAGTATGTTCAATCCATTTATTGGAGTAGCCTCATGGTTCGCCTTCTTCGTAGCCATTGAGCATTTGGGAGAATTAGAACTGGCAGCAACAAATGTCATACGCAGTATATCCACCTTTTTTTTCGTCATTGTCAATTCACTGGCAGCAACTACCGGCTCATTGGTAAGTAATCTGTTGGGAGCAGGACAAAAGAATCAGGTTTTCCCGTTATGTAACCGGGTTATCCGTTTAGGGTATTCCGTGGGAATCCCACTTATTATCCTTTTTATAATCTGTTTCAATCCGCTTTTCAAAATTTATTCTGGTAATGAGAGCCTGATACAAATAGCACGGCTGCCATTTACAGTAGCCCTGTTGAATTATGCTTTTGCCTTACCTGGTTATGTATATATGAACGCCGTCACCGGGACAGGTGCCACACGTACAACCTTCATTTTTCAGACTGTAATCATTATAGCCTATCAGATTTATTTATGGGCGATAAGCTATTTCAGCACATCCCTGTCTATATATTGGACAGCAGAATATTTATATGTGATATTGCTTGGAGGACTTTCCATTATCTATCTAAAATGCAAAAACTATTAATCGTTTGAATCCCATGATGAAAAAAATATATCCTCGTACAGGAGATACACAGACTGTTTACCTAAATGCTGTTGTAAAAGACCCGTCTATTGAAGTCGGCGATTATACGATCTATAATGATTTTGTATCCAATCCGCTACTTTTTGAACAGAATAATGTACTGTATCATTATCCAATCAATCACGAGCGATTGATAATAGGTAAATTCTGCTCCATTGCTTGCGGCACAAAGTTTCTGTTCAATTGTGCCAACCATACATTAAAATCTCTATCAACCTATACATTCCCTTTGTTTTATGAGGATTGGAATTTGGAGAAATCCAATGTTTCAGATGCATGGGATAACAAAGGAGATATCATAATAGGTAATGATGTATGGATAGGTTATGAAGCAATTATAATGGCTGGGGTACATATCGGAGATGGAGCAATCATTGCCACCCGAGCTGTTGTCACTAAAGACATACCACCTTATACCATAGTAGGCGGTATTCCTGCCAACCCGATCAGGAAGCGTTTCAGCGATGATATTATTCAAAAATTGGAAATACTGAAATGGTGGGACTGGCCTATTGAAAAAATCCATCAAAAATTACCTTACATTCTCAATGGTGACATCAGCAACTTATTTGATAATAGAAAGTAAAGAATTGTCCAAATTTAAAACCTAAAAGAGTGTAATTCGCAGGGAAACACTCTTTTAGGTATTGGGAATCAATTCATCAGGTGATCATTTGCAAAAATATATCCTATTTGGTCAGAATTTATCCCGGTTACTCCTATTTCCACGTCAATATTGGTATGCAAGTATCCATATATACAGGCATCAGTCCTATCGCCCTAATGGTACGCAACTTCCACCTGGTAGGCAAATGATAGGTAACCACCACGATATGGTTTGCTATACTTTTCTCGATTTTTTTGCAGATAAAGTCAAGAGGCCTCGTACATCCGGTTGAACTCCTCCACCTGCAACAGCTTCCCGTCAAACTTAATCTGACGGAAGTCGTTCATACCTTTCCACACAAAATACTCATCATCCGGGTTGATATGTGATCAAAACATAGTCAGAACAAAATCAGCATCATTGATGCGGAATATATAGAGAATTATTAGAAATCAAATTGATTTACAATTTCTTTAGTATGCACAATTTTCAATGTATCCTTCCTGTTCATACACCCTACCATAGTGATGAATCATTTCAACCAACCCATTCAAACGTGAATCTATAATATTCAGATTTTTATATCTAAGATATTGAGTATCATACAGTCCCGCATTTCCAGATTTCAACCTCTCTTCTATATCTTCAGGAATAAGGAAACCTGCTCTGTCGCCCAAAAATTTATAAAACTCTGACTGATATATACATATACCTGCCAGATCAAAATCTCCGAAATGTATATATCTATTAGGAATTTTGATAAGCCATTCCCTTAAATCCGCCGACTGAGGGTATCTGGAGACAAACAAAACTTTATTATCTCCAAACAGATATTTCTGACTCCGTATACGACAGAAGTTTTCACCATTTTCCACTCCCACCACTATCACGTCTGACGGTATATAAAATTCATCGGGGTTTTGTATGAAAACAGCACTTCCTTCCGGAGGGGATATAACAAACTCACTATTCCTTATTCTTGCATGAATAGGTTCGTAACAGTTGACAAGAAAACCCCTGAAAGTTCGAAGCTTTACAGTTTTGGAGTCGCCGGTTTCCTGCACAAGCGTACTGCGCTGCAAGTCTTTGTTATCGCCAGAAAAGATTTCAATCCATCTTTCGAGAGAAGTGCCGGATGTATAATTATCTGAAATATATCTGCTGAATGCCACAGAATCCGTAAGGCGATAGGAAATTCTGCTGCCACTGGTTATTCCGGTTATAAGACCCTCTATCCTAAATTCATCAACTATCCATCGCGGAAGTGAGCTTGAAGGAAGAGTTCTTCCTTCAAGCATATAAAGCAACTTTTTTGCAATAGATATTGTAAATCGTTTTTTGTTTATATCCATATTATTACAAGACATTTTTATTTTCGTGTGAGCAATGACACTACCCTTGTATTGCTTTTCGCATCTTTGCTTAACAGATAAGTATATTTATAATCCTCAACATTATAAGTGGTAGGCGAACTGTTGATAAGTAATATGTTGCGGCAATTGGCAAATTCAAGTATGCCTTTCACATTATTAGGATGCAACTTACCGATTTCATCCATCATACAATGCACCTTGAAATCTCCGAATTTCCTTGAGACTTTTTCCTTGAAAACATTGATAAGCATGATGTTCACCATAGCCTTAACCAGTATGTCGGTACCATCGGAACCTACATTCGCTATTTTCTCTACCCAGCCTGTGTCGTTATCATTTTCGATAATGCGGAACTGCAGATTAAAGGTATCAGAAACGACAAGACTCTTTCTGGAAGGCTCATCTTTTAGCAGTTTGCTGAAAGCATTAAGATATTTTACAGCCCTGAGATTCACGTTCTCGCGCGAATCCTGTGAGAATAAGTCCATTCCACCCATGTTGAAGGTGTTCTCATCATTGAAATTCTTTATTTCTATAAGAAGCTGCATAAGCTTGTCGTTACTCGGCAAAGGCCTGAGTTCGATACTGCGGATAACTCCTGCGAAATTACGTTTGACAAAATCGTCATTAATATCTTTAATGGTCTTATTAATAAGACTTTCGCTTTGGGTAAGTTCTCCTGTTTCCTTTGATATGCGTCTTATTATGTTTACGTACCTTTCACTTATGCGGTTCTGGTATTCGGTAATTTTATTGTTTTCCACAAACTCACATAAATTGGATGCAAAATCCATGTAATCGGAATCACACGACAATGACTGAGGGAAACTGAAAGTATTTCTTGCAGTAAAATTACTGTTAAACAGATTGATCGATTTCTTGAAATTCTCAGTATCCTTGCCAAGAGAAACAATCAGACTTTTCAGCTCTTCCACTATCTTACCGCAAGGTTTATTGGTAGGAAGTTCTTCGGGAGTGTACGACTCCGGCGGACAGAAGCCTTCATCTTTGCGGAAATTCTCAAGAACGGAAAAATCGTTCTTTATGGCATCACGTTCGGCTGTCTTTTCCTTTATACTGTTTTTTACAGTTTCATACTGACCGGTGAGCTTGTTTTTCCGCAATGCGTATTTTTCTTCAAGCTCATCTAAATGCATCTCATTGTTCTTCTTGTTGTCGCGCAACTCCGGCTCACGATCAAACAGTTCTCTCTTATCTTTTTCATAATTCCACACAAACGACTGTTTTTGCGATATATAATCCAACTCAGACTTTATAGCATCAATTTTTGATTTATAGGAATTTATAACCGATGTATCAGCTCCCTTACCGTTTAACTCCTCATTCTGCAACTTGTGAAGTTCTTTTTTTCTGTTATCCATATCCATACGCCGGTCGGACAGTTCCTTGTGTACTGCCTGTATCTCAACATCAACAGCACTGCGTTCTTTCTTTTCCGCCTTTCTCTGCTCGTCAGAAATCTGAAGAATCCGCTTTTCCCTTTCCTGTTTCAGAAGTTCTTCATTGTTACAACATTTTTGTCTTTCCTTTTCCTTGCCTCCAATAAATGTTTCTATCTCCTCAATCCTGTTTCTTTTCCACTCCGATTCTTTGCGTTCCCATGAAGCCTGTTCTGCCTTAATATTCTTTATCTGAAGAGGATATTGCTGTAACTGGATTTCAAGAAGATGCCTTTCGCCCGATATGGCTGAAATCTGTTTTCTGTACTTATTCTTTATCTCTTCAGTACGCTTTGTTTTTTCTTCATTCAGAAGGCTTATTTTTCTCGTATATTCATCTCTTTCGGAAGATTTGGCCTTAAATTCAGCTTTAAGCTGTTCCGGTGAGCGTAACTCACGCTGCACTTCAGCTAAATTAATTTTTACGCCATAGAAAGAGCTTTCCCCATCGGTTGAGAGTTCAGGAGAAAGATTCTGATTATAGAGTATAAATTTTTCATCGGCAATCTTACCTATACTTTCCTGCCATCCTGACCTGTTCTTGTCGAGCCACTCGCAAAAAGAGCCTTTGCTGTTGTTTATCAAGACATTCAACGATTCTATTTCTGTGTCCACCTGTTTTCTGCAGCGTAAAATCTCATCTATTTTCGCATCATACTCTTTTTCAACTACCATAGTTTCCGCATCCGACTTCTGTCTAAGGCGGTCGCACTCCAACTTCAGACGGTCGACTTTCACAGCGGTATCCTTTTCTTCGGAAAATATGTTTCTCAACCGTTCCTCACAGTCACCTATCTCCTCCTTGAAATGAACAGTACACTCAACCCTTGTTTTCTGTTGTTTCAGGTTGGATATTTCTTCCAGTAACTGCTCCTTGCTGTCGGCTAGTGTTTTAAGTTTCTCTTCATAAACAGAGCGTATTTCTTCAGTCTGACTGTTGCTTTTCTTTGTCAATTCTGAAATCCTTTTACCAAGTTCATCTTTAAGGCATAATACCCTTTTGTTGATTTCATTCTCAAATCTTGCAAGATCGGCATCAATGCCCTGTTCCATCAAAGAGTATTTGCTTATTACATCCCGGTATGTACTCGTGAGTTCATTATATACCTTATTCAGAGACTCCAGTTCGTATTTCAGTGCCGGTTCCCTATTTACTCTTGATATAACCTCATCAATGTGTTCCTGTTCATAATATTTACGCTTTTCCCTTATCTTCTTAAGGTCAGATTCTATAATGCCGCTTAACTTTACAAGTTTGTCGCGCTCACTGTCAAACTTGTATTTTTCTTCCCCAAGTAAACGTGTAAATCGTTCGGCTTCCTCTTTAAGTTGCAGAAGCAGTTCCTCCAATTCGGGAAATTTCAGACGTGCCACCCTTTCAGAGTAGTTGAGCTGCTGTCTTCCGTTTTTAATCTGCTTTTCAGCAAACAAAAGCATTCTATAACCTTTTATTACTGTATCGGCCTGTTTTCTGACAGGTACCACACCATTCTTATCCTGCTTTATCCACAACATTACATCGGAATATTCCTGTTCGAAAGTCTCTATCTGATTCCGATAATAACTCAGGTCGACAACAAACTCATTATCATCCATTGACTGTATGATGGTATCCTTGATAAAATCGGCATCAAGCTTTGAGTTAAGGAATACATTCTGAATTGTACGCGGTATATTCTGATATCGCGAACTCTCTACAATTGCATACTTACGGAACTGAAGCAAATCCGGCTTTCTGTTGTTGCCGAATATTATATCACGAAACATATCATAGCCTGTAACCAGCGACGACACATTTGCACCCGATTCCGACACTCTTGTACGAATCACACTCCAGTCGGCCGAGACCTCGTTTTTGCCGTCAACAAACCACTCCTTACTATATGGAGCATCAATAAAGCGGAAAGCAGCCCTGCCCATCGACTTTGTTACAACTATGGTATAAGCACCGTTTTCGCGCATTACTTCATAAACTATATATGAGTTGGCAAACGGAAGATAGAAAGAATCAAAATTTTTCTTTTCTTTCGGTATACCCAATCTGAGTTTGTCTGCATTATAGAAAAACAAGACAGCCCGCAGAAGGGTACTTTTACCTACTCCCTGAGTACCAATAAAATGTACATTGCCGTCCAGCTTCACTTCAGCATACGGTACATGTGCGCTGTTCAGAAATATTATCTTATTGAGATATCTCATCGTTCATTTCCTCCGATATTGTTATGCAGTTCACCAAATCCTCCATATAGTGAAATGCCGTTAATACTTTATAAGTGTTATCATGTTCATTCTCAAGTTCTATCATTCCTGCCTTTTCAAGTTCAGAAACAAGTTTCTCCACAACCTCATTATATTTCTTCTTATCCTGAAACAGTTTGGAAGCCTTATCCTTCAGTTCCATCTGGCAACTTATCTGAACTTCAATGTCTGCCGGACGGAACTTAAATCCGGGACCGAATGTAGCATCATACGTTTTAAGGAAACTAAGGTAGTCTATCCACTTCATAACTGCTTCAAGTTTGCGTTCGAGGTCGACTTTCGCCTCCTGACGGGTAAACATATAATATCCGTCACCACCTTCGAGATAAAAACCAATACCTTTATAATATTCGTAATAGTCGGTCAAATCCTCTTCTATGGCATCATAGTATCGTTTTATTGCAGGAGAAACGCTATTTGCAGAAATAAATCCGCCCTTACTCAATATATTGAATATTTCTTCTGTATATTTCATGCTTATTCTGATTATGTAATTATCGGAAATTATCTAGAGTTATTTGGAATATATCAAAGGATATTCCACGTCATAACTTGTTTCATACTTGTCGGTGAAATTCAGTCCTTCGGCATACTGCGATGCTATCTGGCAGAAAAACAAGATTCTGTCGTCTGTGCTCAGTTGCTTATGATAATTGTAGCTCATTACAAACTTAAACAGATGACTGCTTGATGCCGAGAAAGCATTATAAATTTCCTGTAAATTTATCTGGTCAAGAACTTCACCTTCTGTTTTCATATATTCCTGCGGTATAGCATCGGCCATATTCTTAGGACCTTTAGCCCGGTTCTTCCTTTTTGATATGATTTTTCTTATTATTTCCAATGCCACAGCAGAAGTACGCAGGTTATCTACCGACAACTTTATCCTGTAATTTGCCTGAGGCTCCATCCATACAGGATTTCTCATACTGACAACCTGACGTATATCAGTTTTTTCTTCCAGAAGGAACTGATCACGAAAGTATTTCAAACGTCGAACTTTCTCGAATATCCTGTTCTGATAAGCTATAAGATTCAGGTAATGAATAATCTGTTTTTCTATCTCTATAAGATTATGATAAGAATCATTAAGCTGAAGTTTCACGTCATTCACCACTATACGCATCTGAGTGTCCATGGCAACTCTGAAAAACACAGGCTGAGTGTTATCTATTATATCTTCACTCCTGTTGATGAGAAGCGCGATGTTCTTGCGTTTTTCATCAAGATTCTTCAGTTTTGAAAGCTTTACACGATAGTTTGGTTCGTTCTTGTAAGTATTATCAATGTTGCGCTTCAAGTCTATCACATTACGCACCGTTATCATTGCGATATTTTTCAAACACCGCCTTACCTCTTTGTGATAATTATATTTCCGCTGTTCATTATCTTCTTTAAGGTAATAATCTATATTTTCATTCAGACACCTCAGATAATCATCCACAAACGAAACATTTATGTTCTCATTGACTTGTAAAACATCCTCGAAGAATTTAAGATATACATCCTCCATTTCAAGGAAATTTCCGCTATCTCTTATCATTCCGTAGTCAATGAGATATTTAATTCTTTCCTCTTTATATTCCGTGAGTTCGAGTGCATAATCATATTTCAGGGAAGCTGAAGGTCTTTTTTGAAACATCTGTTTCAGCAGAAGTTTCTCTCTTTCAAGTACACGCAAAAGCTCATCAATAGATTTAAAGGTATTCATAGTTCAAGTGTTATAAGAATTATTACTGAAATGATGGCTACGAATTTAAAGAATAAAATACTTTTCAACCATATCTTTAAGCCGCTCCGATGACAGATTTGCTATGCCCATTGATTCAATAAGTGAAAACTCTTCTCTATTCTTACCAATAATAAACTTACGTTCATGACCATCTATTTCAATAAGCAAATGATAATTTTCCTTATACGCCTGCTCCATACGGATATTCTTTATAATATGTCCGTTTATGACAAATTCGCATATTTCAGGAGCCATTTCCTCTAACTCTCCCCATGATTTCAGATGGTCAACCATAGTGTTTTCAACACGTCCTATCCACTGTTCCGCAACACCATATTTAGTGGCAACCACACGAAATTGTTTTATGGCATTAACTATATCACGTATTATTGCATCAGGCCTACGTATTCCATTATCTTTAGCAAATTGAATAACATCATCCCGTGTTATATCCCTAAGTTTTGCCCTAATATACATACAATGATCTTCATTGGGTAAGAATCCTCCATTGTCAAATATATAAGTTACATCGTATGCAGGAGACAGACGCCAAGTACCGTCCTCACTCATAACGAATGAAAAATTCTTATTGTGATCATCCGTATTGTTTGCCAATACATTAAAGACCATTCTGCGGAATACCTCATAGCAGTCTGTTTCTGGCAAATGGAGCTTCCGACATACTGTAATTAATTGTTCGTAACTGTCCGCATCAGGGCTAACTGCGGCCAAAGTTTGTGTATGAATCTTTTTTCCATTATTACGGTCAAAACGTTTTGTCATGAAATGATTATTCCCGTCTACCTGATAGAGTTTTGAAGGCATCATATTTATCCCTGCCATTGTAGCAAGTTCATAGTAAGACATCTCCAATTCTGCCGAGCTGTATTGCGAATTACCAAATTTGATCAGATAGTAATCAAATTCCTCTAATTCGGAAATCTGCCCGCTACAAACCTCACCATTCTTTTGATTAATGGCAACAATTACCTTAGGTTGACGACCACCGGCTGAAGTACCAACCGTAAGTAATGATTGCATTGTTACCGACTCTTCGGGTAGGATTCTGGCATTTTCTCTTTCTGAAAATATACGCTTTGCTAAATTTGCCAATGATTTGATATCTATTTTTTCGGCCTTACGCTCTCTTGAAACCTCAGGCAAAAATTCCAAAGCTCCCATTCCGCGTTTTCCTATAAATGACAGTTTGTCAAGGGGAGTAATATCTGCATTTGACAAGTGATTCTGTTGGCGCCATAATTCAAAAAGTTGATTACCCCATGCGTCAGGCAACGAATCTGCTAAAAATGCCGGTAATTTTTGATAAATCTTGGCCTCTTCTCCCCATACAGGCATAAGCCCCACTCCATCAACCGGTGCCGCTAATGGAGAAATGTTAAGACCTTTCTTCAAGAAGGCCGGATTATACATAAAATAGGATAACCTACGTTTGACATCCCATGCCAATCTACCTATTTCCTCACCCCAAAGTATTACTTTTAACGACTGTACCATAATTTATACTATTTAGAGTGTCTGACACGCTGTACTTTTTTATCATCCCTACGCATCAGGTAAGGAGATTCAGGCAATTCCGGAAAAATATTGTCTATAGTATTAATCTGTCCGACCACTTTCAACAACACAATAAATGTTGACAATGAAATGTTGCCAGCTGTACCATTCTCAAATTTGTGGATGGTTGTAAGTCCAATACCGGATTGCTCAGAAACATCTTTCTGAGTAAGATTGCAACGAATTCTATATTCTTTAAATCTGTTACCCAATAACCTTACAAGCTCAGGCGTGGAGTATTCATAGAAATCTACCATATGAGCCACATTTATATATCATTATATTAAAAAGTTACTTATATTGTTGATAATCAACAAATTCTTATATATAAAAATGAAAAGGCCAAGCTCTTTTTTCAACTAATTCTTTATAGTAAAAACTAATTCAAAGAACGGAACTCATTAGGGGTACACCCCGTCATCCGTTTAAACATCCGGCTTAAATGTTGCGGATATTGAAACCCTAATTCGTAAGCAATCTCACTTGTTGTTTTGTCCGTACCAAGCAGAGTCTCTTTAGCCCGCTCAATCAATTTCTTTTGGATATATTCCGAAGCGGTCTGTCCGGTCTGTTTCTTTATCATATCTCCAAAATAATTTGCAGACAAAAACACTTTATCAGCAAAATATTTAACAGTCGGCAAACCTTCCTGCAATGGGGCATCACTGTCGAAATACTCATCCAGCAAGCGTTCGAAACGAACTATAACATCTTTATTCACCTCTTCACGTGTTACAAACTGACGCTCATAGAAACGCATACAGTAATCGAGTAACAAACCTATATTGGCGCAAATCAACCGACGGCTATGCCTGTCTATGCCATGCTTCAGTTCCGCCTCGATTTTATGAAAACAATCCATGACTGTGCTACGCTCCTCTTCTGAAAGATGTAAAGCCTCACGAATTTCATAAGAAAAAAAAGAATAGTTCTTAATCTCCCCGCCAAGTACCGTTCCCCTTATCAGGTCGGGATGAAACAGAATACCGTGAGCTTTCGGACGGACATTTTTCTGCATCTCGATCTCTGCTACCTGACCGGGAGCAAAACTGACTATCGTACCTTCCTGATAATCGTAACTCTGACGTCCGTACATGATGTTTCCACAATAGGTATCCTTCAGATAAAGAGCATATACCCCATAATTAACCTTGAAATGTTCCGGCCAATGCGTTGCCTTCGACAAATCAACGACACTCACCAGAGGATGCCGTGTTTCGAGCCCGAAAAGTTTGTTGTACTTATCTACCTCATCAAGTTTTATAACTTTTTCCATAACCCTTTCTTTGATTTCTTTTGAGCAAAAGTAATTCATTTGAATTGAATTACATACGACTTTATTGCAAAATCGAGGATTCGGGTATGAATATCCGTAATTCATATACAAGCCGGCTTATTTAATCGCAGTAAATTTGCAATCAGAAAATGAATGAGTCTAGTACACTTAGCCAATTTCTCGAAGTTGAGACAGTCTGTGCCTCGGCGTGGAAAGTAGAGGAATACGATGGATATCGGACAGATTCATTTGCCGAAAGTCAAATAGATAAATAAAAAACAAATCATGGTAAAAACAATTTTAAGTGTTTTTACTCTTAAAACGAGTATGAACAAAATTCTTTTAATTTCTGTATTCAGTATTTTAACACTCAATATTATGGCACAGGAAAAGATAATACAAACGGCAGGACGTACCCAATTGGGAGAGTTCGCCTCCAAATTTGCAGAACTCAATGACGATGTCCTCTTCGGTGAAATATGGAACCGCACTGACAAGCTTGGTTTGCGTGATCGCAGTTTAGTAACCATTACCTCTCTTATCAGTCAGGGCATTACAGATAATTCACTCGTGTTCCATCTTCAGTCGGCAAAAAAGAACGGCATTACTCGCACCGAAATAGCCGAAACCATCACTCATATAGGCTTTTATGCCGGCTGGCCTAAAGCGTGGGCAGCGTTCAATTTAGCTAAAGACGTATGGGCAGAAGATACGACCGGCGAAGATGCCAAAACCATTTTTCAGCGTGAAATGATTTTTCCCATCGGCGAACCGAATACGGCATACGAAAAATATTTTATCGGGAACAGCTATCTCTCTCCCATTTCACGCAATCAAATGCATATTTCCAACGTCACCTTCGAACCTCGTTGTCGTAACAACTGGCATATCCACAAAGCCACGAAAGGCGGCGGACAGATACTTATCGGCATAGCCGGACGCGGTTGGTATCAAGAAGAAGGCAAAAACGCTGTAGAAATTCTGCCCGGGACAATCATTCATATCCCTGCCAACGTGAAACATTGGCACGGAGCAGCAACCGACAGTTGGTTTGCTCATTTAGCTTTCGAGGTTCCCGGAGAAAAAACTTCCAACGAATGGCTTGAAGCGGTGACGGATGAAGAGTATAATAAACTTGAACAGGATAAGTAATGACCTCTGCTACCTCTGTTTTATTCTCTTTAATGTGTTACAAAGATTGACGCTCCTTGGCTTCTATTGGGTCGCTTATTATTCTTGGGGATTTAAATATCATATCACAAACAAAGGGAAGAATAAGCCGTTTCCCAAGGTCGGCCAAGGTCTTTTAAACGGAAGATTATTACAGTCTGCGGCAATGGACTGTACAGTCCACTGTAGCAGACTGTACGGTCCACTGCAACGGACTATACAGTCCGCTGCCGGAGACTGTAGTAATCCGACGGACAGACAGGCATAACCGAAAGGACGAAAACGCTTGGTCCGACTAATGCAACGATGTAGGAAGCTCAAAAACGCATGCGGGAATTGAAAACCGGAGGAGACAACATCAGGGGACAGGTGTTTGATTGATATGTGAAATCCTCAAGAATCTGTCCTATTTCTTCCCCTAATATATGGAATTGCCCTGTTGTGATAAAAATAAGAAACATTCAAAATCAAAGTAAAATGAAAAAGATTATATTGATTATTATGAGCTTACTTACCTTCAGTTGCTCATCGAAAGCACAAGAACAGACAATGAATGCAAGCAGACAATCCGAAAAGAAAATCCTCGTAGCCTATTTCTCCTGTACCGGAACTACGGAAAAAGTTGCCAATGCGATTGCCAAAACAGTCAACGGCAAACTTTACCGGATTACCCCGGCTACGGCTTACACTTCTGCAGACCTTGACTGGAATAATAAAACCAGCCGTAGTTCTATAGAAATGAGCGATGAAAATTCACGCCCTGCATTGGGTGGAGAAGCGCTTAACCTGAAAAATTATGATGTGATATTTCTCGGCTATCCGATATGGTGGAATGTATGTCCACGCCCAATCAATACCTTCCTTGAGAAGTACGACTTTTCCGGAAAAGCCATCATCCCGTTCGCTACTTCCGGTAGCAGTTCAATAGCTAACAGTGTAACATTGCTCAAGAAGCTCTATCCCAAAATCAAATGGAAAGAGGGCAGATTGTGTAATGACAATATAAAACAAGCCGAAGATTGGGCTAGACAAATAATCAAATAGCCATATGAAGGGGTCTTGCAGCCGGCAAGCTAAAACGACATGATAGCGAATACAGAAAACTATACTTTTTTATCTGTAGTATCGATAATTCAGGAAATAGTATAGGTTGCATTGATTGTACCACTGTCTTTCGATAGCTTTTAGAAAGAACAAGAGAGTGTGTTAAAATAAAAAGATAGGTCATTTTTATTTTAACACACTCCTGTATTTCACATACAATTTGCCGGATGGCATAAGTTAAGATTTCAGCAAAGCTTCTTTATATTTGGCTTTAAACAGTTGATAATCCTTATCATTAAACTGTACCTTCATATTCTCCAATATGCGTTTTTCCGTTTCCGGACTCCAATAAATCTTCAATTTGCTCTTCGCCCGTGTTATGGCTGTATAGAATATATTATGGCTGACCATTTCCTCTATTTCACTTGTAATCACCACCTTCACAGACTCATACTCCAAACCTTGAGCCTTATGAATAGAAATGGCGTATGCCACCTGAAAGGGCACCACATTTTCCACATTATCATTATCGTCATTCCCATCTCCACCCCGACCGACTTTAAATCGAATTACTGATGTCTCATCAGTTACGGATTCTTTCAGCTCCAAATCAAAACCAATTACATCCAATTCATTCAGAACAGTATAAACCTCTATAGTAAAATAAATACAGTCTTCTTCCTCTTCAATCTGCAAAATCTTACCCTTCAAATTATTGTAAACTAAAGGAGCAAACCGATTTGATTCATTGAACAATACAGGATCTCCCACTTTATAGGACAGTACTCCCCAGTTGATGGAAGGATTAACATTATTGCTCTGTAGAAATTTATTAATATTATTTATACCATAAATACCATCATAATTCAGACAAAGCACAATTTCATCTTCTTCCGTTCTTGAAAAGATAGATTCATCCAATGTAGATGACAGACCATTCCTTGTGATAAACTCCAGCCTGTCTTCGGTAATCTCGCGCACCTTATTCCATACTTCTATCAATCCTTGAACAGTAGTACGATGTGGACGGGTTAACTCTGCCACAGAATCCTTGGGCATCACTTTATATGCAATATTAAACCAATTTCCGAATAAAATAGATTCAATCTGATATATATCCCCTACCAATACTAATAACTTACATTGAGCTCGTTGTAATACGCGAACCATGTCCCGATTACTTATTGTACTACATTCATCCAAACATAAAATATCGCAATCATTTGAAACATCCTTTGAAAGAAATTTTGTAATTGTCACAAATTCAGCATGTTCAGCAGTAACCTTCCGACGCAGGTTCTCAACAGCCGGATTGGTATTGGCCAAGAATATTTTTTGTTTATCTTTAAATAAGGAAGATATATAGTTTATCATCGTAGACTTACCTGTACCTGCCGCCCCATATATAAAAGCAACTTTTGAGTTTTTAAATAAATTCCTCAAAGCATTTTTTTTCTCATCACAATCGATAATCAACCCTGAATTTTTCATCCACAGATCTACTGAATGTGTATAGTTCTTAATACCAGACTCAGCGTATTTTTTCAATTTATAAATAATTTCATAAACATTTTCGTCATATTCTTTGATATAAAAATGATTCTTAAATATCTCTATTCGCGCGTACTGATGCCTGTGATATAACACATTATTGTACTTTTCCGCCAATTCTTCCGGATTTTTAAAACCTACTATATCAGCCTTCGAAGTATAAAGAATCCCTCTTTGCTCCGTATTGTTTTTAATCAGTCTTGCAAATAATTCGTGAGTCCGTTCTGAAGAATCTATGCAATCCAATAAATCTGCAATGGGCGGATTATGATTTACCAAAGAAAAATTAAATGGGATATTGTTAAATGGAACACATTGAACCTTTAAATACAGATTAGACAATAATGAACAAGGAATTTTATACAACTGATTCTTTATAATTTTATTATTCAACCTGTAAAGCAAGTATCTAATCACATTAACTCCCTGAGATTGATTCTGAATAATATTTCTGCATCGTCTTAAAAGCTCACTTATCCACAAACGTCGAGCTTCTCTTTGCAAAATACCTTCAAAATGTTCATAATACGTATCAGACAAGTCTAACAACTCCACTATATTCATACGTGTAACCGTCAGATAGTTCATGAGATTAACATATTCTTTTATTTCCTGACAATTGATATCATAACCGAATATCTTTGAAAAATTCTTTATCTCACAATATCTAATAGACACTTGCCAATCAACAATTATGATAATAGGCATATTCCTTGTCAGTACTTTGATAGAAGTTTCAATCCAATGAAGCTCTACGGCATAATAATCTGACAACTCCAAATGAGTAAAAGCAATTATTCTATCAAATTTACTTGATTTATCATGAGCAGGAATAAATGTTACCTCATAATAAATTTTATTTTCCACTATAATTGTTCGTATCTTTTCTATATAAAACCTACCATGATGAACATTAGTGGATAATGCCGCCCTATGCTCTATAGCTTGTGCAATAGCTTTATAATATAAAGTAAATGTTTTATCTGTATTCAAAGGAAACTGACTCAAATTCGCCAAAAGCTTCATACCGAATTTCTCTTTCATTAGAATTCGGATACGCAACAGATATTCATAATACTTCAACATCAATCTTTCGGAGCTATCAGGATCTAACGTATAATGAGAAACTGAGATTTGCAACAGCTTATGAAATTGACTTAAAAAACGATATTCTCCCTGCAGCGCTTTTACATAACTACAAGCAACCCGAATGGTATCATAGTCCTTCCTTTGAGGTTCTCCACCCAAAGAAATGTAGACTTTCACAAAAATATTCTCTACAAAATTACGTAATTGAGATAATATGTTTTGTGACAATAAACCTCTTTGCTCAGTAGTAAAAGATTCAATATTTCTACAAATCACATCATCACATGCATATATAGCTTTATTTACATCAAACATAGTATATTCCTTTTTTATATGTTATTCAATGTAATATTTAAATTGCAATATAGTAATAATTTTCTATATATGGCAATTTAACAACATGGATATCTGATAATTTGTATTACTAATCAGTTTTCGGTTGTTTCGGGAGCTCGAAGTTGCCAAAAAGCTACGGCAGCAGCTGCCGCCACATTAAGTGAATCCACTCCATGCGCCATAGGGATGCGGACCACATAATCTGCTTCGACAATTGTTTCTTGAGAAAGCCCCTCTCCTTCAGTACCCATCACAATAGCCAGCCTAGGTTCGGCTGCCAGAGAAGGGTGATCTATAGAAATAGAATTTTCCGTCAGTGCCATGGCAGCAGTCCTGAATCCCAACCATCTCAAATCACGAATCGTACCATCCATCCATGCCCAAGGTATCAAAAAGACAGACCCCATAGACACTCTTACCGCGCGACGATTCAATGGATCACAAGAATTGCGAGTCAACAATACAGCATCGATCCCAAGAGCTGCCGCTGAACGGAAAATAGCTCCTACATTGGTACTATCTACTACACCGTCAATAACAACAATGCGTCGGGCATTCCGGCAAACCTCTTCCACACTCCGGAATACAGGCCGATACATAGCACATAACACACCACGTGTCAAAACATATCCCGTCAATGTCGCCAATAGTTCCCGATCACCCGTATAGACGGGCACATCACCACAACGCTCGATAACCTTGGCTGCATCACCTGTAATATGTTTTCGCTCACACAAAAGTGCAATAGGTTCATACCCGGCATCCAGAGCTCTACTGATAACATTGGGGCTTTCAGCTATAAACAAACCTTTACCAGATTCCGTTTGTCGACGCAGCTGAGCTTCTGTAAGTGTGCAAAAAATCTCTACACCGGGATGTTCCAAAGAAGATATTTCGATAACAGGCATATATTTCTATATTTTTAAATTCACTATATTTTTATTTTTGGTTTACGCTCTCCGTTACAGCAGCTTTTTCCGTTACAGCAACTTTTATTACTCCATCTTCCTTATTTTCAAAAAGACGATACGCCTCTTCTATCCGATCTAACGGGAAACGATGTGTAATAAGGGGAGTAGTATCTATTTTTCCCTCTTCTATTAAATGCAGAATCGTAACACAATCACAACCATCTACACCTCCGGTCTTAAAAATCAGATTCTTGCCATACATATCCGGCAAAGGTAAAATTTGAGGACGGTCATAGAGAGCCACAATAGTAACAATAGCATTAGGACGAGCACACTCCCATGCCAGTCGGAAAGTTTCTTCTCCCCCAGCGACTTCCAACACTACATCAGCACCGCCATGAGCACTCTTTTGGAGCACAAAATCCTTACATTTTTCGGGAGTAACAACCTCTACCTGTGGATAATGCTCACGGACAAAATGAATCCTTTCTTCTGCTTTCTCACAGACTATAATATATTGCGGATTCTTTAACATCACAGAAAGCAATGTACAAATTCCCGTAGGTCCCGCACCAATAATAAGAACCGTATCCTCTTCGGTAATCTCTGAAATACGAGCTGCCCAAAATCCGGTAGCAAGGATATCTCCCACAAATAAAGCTTGCTCGTCAGTTACCGTCTCAGGTATAAGACTCAGCCCCTGATCAGCATAAGGTACACGTACGTATTCTGTCTGACCACCATCAATGCGACACCCTAATGCCCAACCTCCATTCGGATCAATACAATTGTTCACATAACCATGTTGACAGAAAAAACATTTACCGCAAAAAGTTTCTACATTAACGACAACCCTATCACCCGGCTTCACCAAAGTGACATCAGCCCCCGTTTGTTCTACAACACCCACCATTTCATGTCCTATTGTGACACCAGGAACCGCACGTGGAACACCTCCATGTTTTATATGCAAATCACTGGTACAAATACTGCTAAGGGTAACACGTACAATAGCGTCACGAGTATCTTTCAACTCAGGTTTCGGCTTCTCTATAAGTTCAAATTTACCCTGTTTAATATAGGTATACGCCAACATAGTTTTTCATTTTTAAAGATTATATAAACAAAAAAGCCTCCGAATCATTTGACTGACTCGGAGGCTTCCATCAAAAACGGCGACTACCTACTCTCCCACTGTTACGCAGTACCATCGGCGTGACAAGGCTTAACTTCT
>OGGW01000557.1_pt1 | contig 35528 bp, 26 predicted proteins | sample 1571291 | NCBI WGS metagenome assembly OGGW01 (sample SAMEA2582028, study PRJEB24529) | metagenome | biome: Human gut stool | place: China | collected 2011 | reverse complement strand
AATCGGATAGATCTCTTCATATACTTGTCTTATTTCTTGTTCTTGGGTTTGCGGGATACCAGATCGCACATATGCTTCACCAGGAGCGCGCTCTGATTGTGGTCCGACATCATATACCGGTGCCTGCCACGGCTGTCGGCCTGGTAGTGCGTGCAGCCCTTGTCGGTCACGGTGATGGTTCCGGGACGCGAGAGAGTGAAGTAGCCTGCACATCCCTCCACGGCATACACCACGGCGGTCATGTCCCATGTGGGGTAGTCGGCATACTGGCCGCGTGCTGCCATGACAGCGTCAAGGGCCGGATGATGGTCTGTCCACCCGAAGTCATTCTTGAGGCAGGAGGCAGGCAACTTGGCGGCCAGCCCCAGCTCAAAGGGTGTGACCACTATCTCACCGGGCCACTTGGCAAAGACCTCCTGGCAGGAAGGGATATCGTTCTCCACATTGTACTCCACATAATCGGGGTTCTCGATGTGACCTGCCATAATCACCAGGCTCGCCACCTTGCGTGCCACGAGCTCGCTACCCGACAGCGGGGAGTAACGGTCGGCGCCGGTATGCAGCAGTGCAGCCAGGTTGCCGCTGAAGCCCACGCTGACGATAGTGACCGAGTGGTCCTTCTGCTTGGCCAGCAGACGGCGGTAGAGGGTCACGGCATCGGGGCAGTCAGAGAGTTTGCTTACCGTATGGGGATAGAGCAGAGTGCCGTCGGCGGCCTTCATGTCGGGCACGATATTGGTGAAGTTGGGCATTCCCTCGTTGCTCGGAAACTCCCTCAGGGCACGTCCCACGGGGATGCGGGGTCGGCCATACCAGGTGTTCATCGCCTCCACAAAGCGGCAGGGCCCCAGGCCCTCCTTGTTGAGCATCACGGCCAGGATGCGTGCCTGGCCCCTGTCGGCATACTTGTGCAGCATGTCCAGCGCCCATGCGTCATCTACGTCATTACCCATGTCGGTCTCGAAGATGATGTTCCTGCCTGCCTGCACAGCTGTTGCCAGACAGAGGAAAAGCAGAAGAAAGGTCTTTCTCATTGTTCTTATCGTTCCTTTTTATGATGGTTGTCAGCGCCCGAAGGGGCTTTTGCGGCACACCTCTGCAAGGCTGCCGGCATACACCCAGCGCAAAGATAGCGCGAAAAATCCGTAACAGAAAGGAGATGAGAGGGAAATGTGTTAACTTTGCAACATGTATGAAGAGATTTCCGTATTGAGCATCAATGGTTCCGACAGCACAGCGCGTGCTGGGCTGCAAGCCGACGCGCGCACCATCACAGCACTGGGCGGCTTTGCACTCACCGCCGTCACGTCGGTCACCACACAGGGCCGCCAGGGCATCAGTAGCGTGCATGACCTGCCTACCGGAATGGTTGCGGGACAGGTGAGAGCCATCCTGCAGGAGAGCCGCCCGCAGGCTGTGAAGGTGGGACTGCTGCGCCATGCCGACACGGTGAGGGCACTGGCCTACGAGCTGCAGGGGCATCCGCGGCTGGTGATGGCGCCCGGACTGATAGCCTCATCGGGCAAACCGCTGGTGGATGACGATGTGATGCGGCAATGGGAAAGCACCCTCTTTCCCCATGCCACCCTGCTGCTCATGCGTGTGGCCGAGACTGAGGCGATGCTGGGGATGCGCATCAGGACCGACAGCGACATGGAGCGGGCTGCCCGCCTGCTGGCTTCCACGGGCGCCGGAGCGGTATTGCTGCGCGGCGGACGCCTGGCCGAGGACCGCCTGACTGCCTATCTGCTCAACGCAGGAGAGGGCCGCTTCTTCTCCTCGGCCAATATGGACGGATGGCAGAAGCACGGAGTGAGCAGCGCCCTATCAGCCGCCATCGCCACCCGAATGGCCATGGGCGACACAGTGCAACAGGCTGTGACAGCGGCACACGCCTACATGCACAACCGTGTGGTGTATGCTGTGGAGAGCGAGCCAAGCGCCATGCGTCCCGCCGACATCTACAATGAGTTCATGTCGCTCATCGCTGCCCACTATGCCACAGACCACCACGTGGCCGACTACGCCCGCCGTCTGGCCGTGAGCACACGCTATCTGTCGATGGTCACAGCGCGTGTGGCAGACAGGACACCCAAGCAGATACTGAGCAGTTGCCTCGTTGAGAAGGCCTCGGCACTGCTGCTCTCCTCGCACCTCACCGTGCAGGAGGTGTCCCTGCGACTGGGCTTCTCTTCGCAAGTGGCCTTTGCAACTTTCTTCACCAAGCAGACCGGACTCAGCCCCTCGGCCTACCGCAACCGCAGCCGCAATGCCTCACCGCAAGCGGAGCAGGCCGGTTCCACACCCGTGTAAGTGCCTTGCGCCTTCAGCCGCAGGCGGCCTTTGCCGGCCGGAGGGTGCGGGTGTGCACACCGCCCATCCTGGCTGACCGCCGCACCATAGTGTTTTCGGGCAAATGACGCAGTGCGGTGCATCGGCCATCGCAGCGCACTGCATCGGCCATCGCAGCACGCTGCGTGGGCACATGCAGCGCACTGCGTTTTCCATGTATCCTCTCCACCCCATTCTCTGCATCCGCCTCCCCATGGAAATCCACCTCCCCGTCCTGTCCCCATCAGAATACTTCGAGACCAATCAAGATGCGCCGGACGGCAGCGCGCACGAGGGTCACTTCTGCCTCAGGGCATCTATCTGCTCCTGGAACTTACGCACAAGTTTGGGATGGCGGTCGGCCACATTGGTCTGCTCACCCTGATCCTGCGTGATGCGGAACAGTTGGGGCGTGGGCTTGTAGCCCGTCTCTATCTTCGGTCCCCAGGGTATCATGGGGCCTCCCTTCGAGGGTTCTATGTACTTCCAGTCCTTTGTGCGGAGCACCAGAGCGTGGTTGGCGGCCATCTTCACGGCATAACTGCGTGACGCGCGGCTCTTTCCGAGCCAGCTCTTCACCATGCTCCGGCTGTGGGGAGCAGCACCGTCGGGCACCCTGGCACCCACTATGTCGGCCAGCGTACCGATGGCGTCCACCTGGCTCAGCATGGCATGACTCTCACATGCACGTGCATGGCCGGGCCAGCGCAGTATGAAGGGAACCACACTGCCTGCCTCAAAGGCGCTGTACTTGCCGCCCCTCCAGGCTCCTCCCGGCGCATGGCTGCCGGCCAGCTGCTCCGCCTGGTCGTCATACCCATCGTCCAGCACGGGTCCGTTGTCGCTGGTGATGACCAGGATGGTGTTGCCTGCGATGCCCAGACGGTCGAGCTCGGCAGTGATGGCACCCACCGTCTCATCGAGCGAGAGGATGGCTTCACCGCGCAGCCCCATCGGGCTCCGCCCGCGGAAGCGCTCGTGTGGCATGCGCGGCACATGGATATCATTGGTGCAGAGATACATGAAGAATGGACTGCCCGACGTGCTGCACTCGTTCATGAAGCGCACGGCATGGGCCGTGATACTGTCGGCTATGTCCTCGTCGCGCCACAGTGCCCGGCCCCCTCATTTCATATAGACGATGCGGCTGATGCCGTTGACGATGCTCATGTCATGCCCGTGGCTGGGGCGTAGCTTGGTCAAGAGTTCGGGATGGGTGCGGCCTGTGGGTTCGCCCTCAAAGTTTTTCCTGTAGCTCACCTGCACAGGTGCCGAGGGGTCATAGTTGGCTATGCGGCCCTGCTCAATGAACACACACGGCACGCGGTCAGAGGTGGCAGCCATGATGTAGCTGTAATCGAAGCCCAGGCTATCGAGGCCCACGTCCAGTTTACCGTTCCAGTCCTGCTCCCCCGTGCGGCTTCCCAGGCCCAGGTGCCACTTGCCGAAGGCACCTGTGCGGTAGCCTGCACTGCGCATCATATCGGCCATCGTGTACTGTTGCGGCCAGATGATGGTGCCCGCATTGCCGGCTGCCACATCGGTGCCAGGATGGCAAAACGGGTATTCACCCGTAAGGATACCGTATCGGCTGGGCGTGCTGGTGCTGGCGCAAGCGTGCATGTCGGTGAAGCGTACACCCTGGCTTGCCACACGGTCTATGTTGGGGGTCTGCACACGGGTGGCTCCATAGCATGAGATGTCGCCGTAACCCAGGTCGTCTGCCATAAGCCAGATGACGTTGGGCTTCTCTTGTGCCCACGCAGCAGCGGGCAGCAGGGTCAGAAGGAATCGTTTCATATCGGGTAGGTTATATCTTGTCATATATATATAAGAACGTGCGCGACAGGTGGTTTATTGCCCATGCCCGCCGGTTTGCAGGCCACAGGGCAGCATGCGGCAGCAGATTTCCAGGGGCAGAAAAGGGGTTTCGGGTACCCGAAAGACGGCGTCAGACGGGGGCCGGACAGGGCGGTGACAACTTTTCGGCAATATTCTTGGCACGCTTATGATTCTATTTCCTACCTTTGCAGGAGCAAACTCAACAGGAAAGAGAAAACTATGACCATAGGCATTATCAACGCCATGCAGAAGGAGCATGAGCAACTGGCAGCCCTGCTCGAAGACAGGCAGGTGGAGACGCGCGGCCGCTTCTCCTTCACCACAGGCACTTATGGCGGGCGCCGCTTAGTGCTCATGCAGAGCGGAATAGGCAAGGTGAACGCTGCGGTGGGAGCCGTGGAACTCATACATCACTATGCACCGACGGTGCTGGTGAACACAGGTGTGGCAGGCGGTATAGATGCATCGCTGGGTGTGATGGACGTGGTGGCAGGGGCATCCGTGGCCTATCATGATGTGGACTGCGGCCCCGAGAACAAGCCTGGACAGGTGCAAGGGCTGCCCCCCGCATTCGCCGCCGATGAGCGGCTGCTCGGCATTGCCTCGTCGCTCACAACCAGCACACGCATCGTGCCAGGCCTCATCTGCAGCGGCGACCAGTTCATCACCGACCGCGACCAACTGGCACGCATCAAGCAGCGCTTTCCGCTGGCACTGGCTGTGGATATGGAAAGCGGAGCGCTGGCACAGGTGTGCCACCTCTATGGAGTGCCGTTCCTGAGCTTCCGCATCATCAGTGACACACCGGGAGCAGAGGGCCACTTCGACCAGTACACCAACTTCTGGGACACAATGGCCAACCGCTCGTTTGCCGTCACACGCTCCCTGCTGGACGCACTCACCAGCCAACTGTAACCCACTCAGAACTATCTATAAGACAATGGAAAAGATACCAAGTTTCACCATCGACCACTGCCGCCTGCAGCGCGGCATATACGTATCGCGCCAGGACCAGGTTGGCGGCGAGACCGTAACGACCTTCGACATCCGTATGAAACTGCCCAACCGCGAACCGGCACTGGGTCAGGGCGCCATCCACACCATTGAGCATCTGGCTGCCACCTACCTGCGCAACCACCCCCAGTGGCGTGACCGCATCGTCTATTGGGGCCCCATGGGATGCCTCACCGGCAACTACCTGCTCATGAAGGGCAATCTCACAAGCCGCGATATACTGCCCCTGATGATAGAGACCTTCGAGTTCGTGGCCAACTACGAGGGTGTGGTGCCCGGAACAGAGCCTCGCGACTGTGGCAACTACCTGCTGCACGACCTGCCCATGGCTCGCTGGGAATCCCGCAAATACGTGGAGGAGACGCTGAAGAAGGCCACTGAGGAAAACCTCACATATCCCCAGTAAGGCAACCGCAGCCGGCCTGCACACTCTGGCAGGCAAGCCAGCAAGGCATGAGCGACACGCTATATATCGACTTCCACACGCATCACCCCTCACGCGAAGGGGAATACGTGGTGCAGGACGGTGTGCATACCTGGGGCATCCACCCCTGGCAGGCACACCTTCCACGCTTTTGCTCCAAGGACGAAAGAGGCTTTGACACCTACCCGAATGATGATGCCACAAATCCCGAAGAACTCTTCGACAACAAGGAAAAAGCCCTTGGCATCTGCCCGAATGATGATGCCATGTACTTCCCGGCCTTTTTCCCCAAAGACCGCGGGCAGCTGCTGGCCATCGGGGAGTGCGGACTGGACGTGAATGCAGAGGCTTCGCTGGAGGTGCAGAGCAGGCTGCTGAGGGCACAACTGCAGTTCTCCATGCACTGGCAACTGCCTGTCATCCTGCACTGTGTGAAGCAGCTGGACCCGCTCATCGCGCTGCGCAAGGATATGAAGCCGCATGAGGCATGGATCATGCACGGCTTCAGAGGTAAACCACAGCAGTTGCAGTCGCTCCTGCAGGCAGGCTTCCACGTATCCTTTGGCTTCCGCTTCAACCCCCACAGCCTGCTGGCCTGCCCCATCGAACGGCTCCTGCTGGAAACCGACGACGATGAGCGGCCCGTGAGAGCACTATACGAGGAAGTGGCAAACCTGAAGGGGATGAGCAAGGAAAACCTTGCAGAAAACATGAGAAACAACTTCGAAACCATCTTCAGACGACTCCCCCAACCCGCAAAATCGGCCAAAACAGCCAGCGCAAGCGACTTCGGGAACACAAAAGAACGCCTGAGAGGAGAAAAGTATGGGCGTGAGTAGGAACTTTTGACAGAAAAAGAGTAACTTTGTAGAGGCGTAAGCCAACTGGCAGACAATGGACAATAAGAACATACAAAAAGCATAAGACCATCATGGAATTCAGAAAGATGACCGCCGAAGAGGCTGCCGCATTGATTCAGAACGGGCAGACCATCGGCTTGAGCGGCTTCACACCCGCCGGAGCACCCAAGTGCACACCCGCCGAGATTGCAAAGAGAGCTGAGGCAGAGCACGCTGCCGGCCGCCCCTTTAAGATTAGCGTTTTCACAGGAGCCAGCACAGGACAGAGCTGCGACGGCATGCTCTCCAACGCGCAAGCCATTGACTTCCGCGCTCCATACACCACCAACCCCGACTTCAGGAAGAATGTCAACCGCAACGAGCTCAATTACTCAGACCTCAATCTGAGCAACATGGCCACTCAGATACGCCAGGGTTACCTGGGACAGGTCAATTGGGCCATCATCGAAGCCTGCGCCGTGGAGAAGGTCGGCACCAAGGCTCACATCTACCTTACCGCTGCAGGTGGCATCAGTCCCACTGTGTGCCGCCTGGCCACCGAGGGTATCATCATCGAGCTGAACGCTTTCCACAGCCCCAAAAGCAAGGGAATACACGATGTATATGAGATAGAAGACCACCCGCACCGCACTCCCATCATGATCACCAAGGCAAGCGACCGCATAGGCAAGCCGTATGTGGAGGTGGATGCAAGCCGCATCGTGGGTGTGATAGACTGCAATGTGCCCGACGAGGCACGCGCCTTCAAGGATCCCGACCCCATTACATCACAGATAGGACAGAACGTTGCCGACTTCCTGCTGGCCAACATGCGCCAGGGACTCATCCCGCCCACATTCCTCAACCTGCAGAGTGGAGTGGGCAGCGGAGCCAATGCCGTGCTGGGTGCATTGGGCCAGTGCCAGGAGGTGCCCAACTTTAACATCTACACCGAAGTGCTCCAGGATGCCCCCGTACAGCTGATGCGCGAGGGACGCGTGCTGAGTGCGAGCGCCTGCTCACTCACTGTCACCAACGATTGTCTGCGTGGCATCTACGATGACATGGACTTCTTCAAGGACAAGCTGGTGCTTCGCCCGTCTGAGATAAGCAACTGCCCCGAGGTGATTGCCCGCATCGGCGTGTGCTCGCTCAACACTGCCATCGAGTGCGATATCTATGGCCACGTGAACAGCACCAAGATATGCGGCACGAAGATGATGAATGGCATAGGCGGCTCAGCCGACTTCACCAACAATGCCTACCTGAGCATCTTCACCTGCGGCTCCACTACCAAAGGCGGTGCAATATCCAGCATCGTTCCCTGTGCCAGCCACATCGACCACACCAACCACTTCATCGACGCTGTGATAACGGAGTACGGAGTGGCCGACCTGCGCCACAAGAGCGACATGCAGAAGGCTGAGGCACTCATCCAGGTGGCTCACCCCGACTACCAGCCCCTGCTGCGCGACTACCTGAAGCACGCCGAGAAGTTCAGTGGACACACTCACCACGCTCTCTCAGCAGCCTTCGGCATGCACGACACCTTCATCCGCAAGGGCGACATGCGCCTCACCGACTGGGCCGAATACCTGATGTAAACCGCCCGCAGCCTACTCCCGCAGGAGAGGCAGCTACGCAAAGATACCACGCCAACCGCCCAGAGGCAAGCCTCCAAGGCACTGGCCGAGAATATAAAATGAATAGGGATGCACCCGGCGGTGCATCCCTATTTTGTTTGCAGATGGTCAGAAGAGGCTTGGAACGGCTCTGCAATGATATGCCTGCCACACTCCTCGCCACATGACGGTATCTTGGGGCAGATGACGCAGCGCGGTGCATCGGCCATCGCAGCACGCTGCATCGGCCATCGCAACGCAGTGCGATGAGCCTCGCAGTGCACTGCATTTTCCACATGGCCATTCTGCCCTGCCTCCGGCTTTCGCCTCCCACAAGAATGTCAGCCTCATCGGCTTGGCCAAAGAGTATTCTCTTCTCTCCCTCGGAATCAGCCAAGAGAAGCCAAAGAGTATTCTGCCCTCTCCTTTTTAATCCATGAAGAGAGCCAAAAGAGCATTCTGCCCTCTCCCTCGGAATCTACAAAGAAAGTCCGAGGAGCAGCCCCACAGCCCTTACAGAATCTCGCAGAACTCTATCTTCTCGTCGTTGGGACCCTGGATGAAGAAGTACTTCGCACCATTGTCCCAGAAGTCTATCTGGTTGACGCTATCGCTCAGCATCGTGTAGCCAGCCTGCTTCAACTGCTCGTAGAGTGCGTCAATCTGCTTCACGTCCAGGCACAAGTGATCCACAGCACCATCCCGCATGGCGGGTTCCTCCGTGGGAATAACCTCGATGAGCAGGTTGCCCAGCTTCATGAAGGCGAAATCGCGGTCGCCTGTGACGGTGCGGCGCATGACTTCCTCGAAGCCAAGGGTCTTGTAGAACTCCACTGTCCCCTGCACGTTGGCAGTAGGCACACCTATGTGCTGCACGCCTCCCGAGAAGGCGTTCACATCCACCCCCTGCTTGGGAAAGTGCTGGGCGTTGAACGTCATCTTGTTGCCCTCATTCTCACAAGCCTTCTCATCGGCCTTGGGAGCGTTTGTGCAAGCCACTGCTGCCAGGATTGCTGTTGCCATAATCAGTAGTCTTTTCATTTGAACATATTTATGGATTAGTAATCGGATAACTCTACTTGTCAATAGTGAAACACCAGCGTACCGCCGCGCACCAGGGTGCTGTGGGCTATGCGTGGTTCCTTGAGCCTGCGCCCGTTCCATGTGATGCGCCTGAGAAGCCGGCTGCCATCGGCCTTTCCCTCCACTCTGATGACCACCGCTGGTTTCTGCCTGCCACCGGGATAGAGGGTGATGCGGCTGAAGAGAGGCGGAAAGAGTTCGTAGGTAGCCTCACCCACCACCACGGGATAGAGGCCTATGCTGGCAAACACATACCATGCGCTCATGGCTCCATCGTCCTCGTCCATCTCGGGGCAGTAGCCTCGGGGCTGGTTGTCAAAAGCCTTCCCCACGAAGGGCTGCGGATAGGCATCGTTGCCGCCATAGCGATGGGTGACCACTCCAGTGGCCAGACTGCGCACGACGGGCGCTGTGAGCTGGGGTGCTCCAAGGCGTCCGAAGAGGAAGGGAACATGTATGTCGGGCTCGTTTCCCTGGTTGTACAGCTCATCGCGGAAGAATTGCTCCAACTGCGCCAGCAGCTCCTGCCTGCCCACCAGCCGTTCCATACGGCTGAGATACATGGGTGCTCCCCATCGGTATTGCCATCTGGTACCCTGATAGAGTCCGTTGCCACGCATACGGGTATAGGTACTGTCGATATGCTGGAACTCCTTGGTCCACACGGAGTCGAACACTTGCTCGCCTCTCAGAGTCCACTTCCCGGCCTCCTGCTTCCTGCCTGTCAGGCCGGCCAACTGTCCCAGCGCCCAGTAGTCAGCGGCTGCCTCCAGGCATTGGTCGGGCGAGTGCAGGGGCAGATGGGCAGCCTCGTGCACCATGCCGGCCCATGCCTCATCCAGATTGGGGATGCTGATACCCTGACGGTAAGCGTCGAGCAGAGTGGCTATAGCATGCTCGGTGCGCACGGTAGGCACACATTCATGGTCGGTGCTCCAGTCCTGCTTGCCCGTCACATACAGGCTGGCCAGCGACTGCATGATGCTGGACGAGCGCTCGGGATCGAGCAGGGTGATGAGGGGAAACTTGGTGCGGTAGGTGTCCCACAGCGACCACGAACTGTAGTAGTCTCCCTGCCCGGCCTCGTGGGGCTGGCCGTCAGTACCCAGATAGCGGCGCATGATGCTGTCGGTAACCTGGAAAGGGCTGTGGAAAGTGCGGTAGAGCGAGGTGTAGAAGACAGTCTGCCGGTCGGCATCACCACCCTCCACCTCTATCCTTCCCAGCAAATCCTGCCACTGGGAGGCGGCTTCGCGTGCCAGCGTGGGCAAATCCTTCTGCCACACCACAGCGGCAGGCACGCGCGCCAGTTCGTCCTTCAGTCCCGTACCCACCAGTATGCGCACCTCCACGCGGCCGTCTTTGGCCTCGGGGAAAACGAGTCTCGCACGGCCACCATCCACAGAGTCGATGCGGAAGGGGCTGCTTGCCAGCAGTCTGTAATAGAGATGATAATGCCCGCGCCCGCAGGTGTTCCGGCTCACCACCAGCCCTTCACCCTCCTGCGGAGCAGTCTGGCAGAAGCGTGCTTCGCGGACGTGCTCAAAGGAGGAGGCTGTATGCAGCTCCAGCCGAGGCTGCCTGCCACGGGGAAAAGTGAACTCCTCTACGGCCAGATGGCTGGTGGCAGTGGCGCGGAAGGCCGTTCCGTCCTCGAGTGTGACGGCATAGAAGCCCGGACGAGCCTGCTCGGTGGATTTCACCAGGCGTGCTGCACCGCCCGTAGCACAAGGCAAGAGCGACACATTGCCGCCGCATCCGCTGCCGCCCACACCCGACAGGCGGTTGATGCTGAAGCCGCTGATGTCGGCCACCTCATAGTCATAACCGGGATGCTGACGCGGCTTGCTGTCGGGCGACACCTGTATCATGCCGTAGGGGACAGCGGCTCCGGGCGACATCTGACCATAGTCGCCGGCCGTACCGATAAAGGGATTGACGTCCCCTGTATGGTCCTTCACCAGGGGAGCTGATGCACTGGCCCACAGGGGGAGGAGTGCAAGCAGAAGGGTTGCGCAATTTCTCATTAGGATTCCGAATGCTTATATATCTCCCACAAAGTTACGCATAATCCTTATAAAAGGGGGCTGCCGGTGGCAGAGAAATGCTTCCCCTGCCACCGGACAGGCCCGCGCAGATAGGTTTCCTACTTGAATAATATCTTGTGATAGAGCTTTGCGAGACGTGCATAACCACGCTCGTTGGGGTGCAGGCGGTCGGGCAGGAAGCACGAAGGATCGACCTTGCCCGAGCCGTCGGGCAGCGTGAGGGCGCTCGACACATCGTGATAGAAGGTCATGCCGTCGGCCTTGATGCTCTGCTGGAGCAGTTTGTTGCGCTCCCGCATCTTCTCTTCCTGGCCTCCCTTAGGATAGATGCCTATGATGTGCAGGCGTGCCTGCGGCTGGTGGCGGCGTATGAGGGCAGCTATGTCCAGTATGCCCGACACTATCTGAGCGTGCGGTTCTCCGTTGTTGGTACCTATCATCAGGCAGATGTCCTTGGGGCTGCAACCCTCGAGCTCGCCGTGTGCAAGGCGCCAGAAGGTGTTCTCCACACGGTCCCATCCCATGCCCATATTGGTAGCGCGATGGCCTTTGAAGAGTTTGTCCCACGTCTTCCCGCCATTGAGCACCGTGCTGGCAGGCTCACCGCCCCAGAAGTGCGTAATGGAGTTTCCTATCATGAGTACCTCGGGGTCAGCCTCATGGTTGCGGCGTATGATGCTGTTGTGGCGCTCTATCCAGTCGTATCCGTCACGCCGCTGTGTGCATGGAGTGTAATGGCGCATAGTATCGGCACCCACCATAGCCTGGTCCAGAACGCGTGCATAAGCGCGCTCATACTTGAGCATACCTATATCGTTGAGGTGGTCGCCCTCTATAAAGTCGTCGGCCTCAAAGCCCAGGTCGGCACGGGTCACATAATAGAGTCCCTCCACGCCCTTGGCTTGCAGTTCCTTCACAACACGCTGCTGCACGCTGTCCTTCTCCATCTGCCCACGGTAGCCAGCCGAATGCACCAGCGCCGAAGGATGGTCGATGAACTGGTTCTCGGCGAATATGATGGGAGCTTTGCCAGCCTTGCGCAGGCGGTCGATGCCGTAGCGCAGGCGTTCCTCAAACTCTTGGCAGGTGAGTGCGGCACAGTTGGGCACACAATCTATAATGTACGCACGCGCGTCTATCTCTGCCAGAGCGTCGAACATGACGTGCTCCATCTTGCCGCTGCCCGAGAATCCGAGGTTGACCACAGGGCATTCGTAGCGCCTCTTCAGTCGTGTGCTCCAGATGAGACCAGGCCTGCTGGCCGATGCTCCATGGGCTATGCTGGTGCCATATACCACGATGGGGCGCTCCTGGGAGCCTTCTACAAACCTGAAGGAGGCCGATGCGTCGGTGCCCACAGCCAGCCACTTCACGCCGTTATATACGGGAAGATAGAGTTCGTAGGTCATTCCCTGGCCCCTGAAGTCGGGCAGCTCGTGGGTGTCAAAGTAGAACTCCACGGTATCTGACTTGTTGACCGACATGTTGTAGCGCATCATGTTGGGTACCCAGGTGGTGTGTCCGTTCACATCAGTGGCATAGAGGTCGATGCCCGAGTGGCACAGAGTGACCACGTTGGGGTAGTTCTTGCCCTGATAATAGTTGATGTATCTCACCCACAGCTTCTTGGCATTGGACTGGAAGCGCAGCGATACGCCCGGTGTGTGCCTTGAGAGATACCACACAGAGGAGGGAACCTCCTTCTGCATCCTGTCTGGCAGGCGGCAGTAATTGCTGTTGCCCGTCTCGTGGTTCCAGCCTCGTCCGTTGAGCAGGCACTTTGACTCCTGCATGGGATCGTGCCATACGGTTTGTGCATGCAGGCTCACCGTCAGCAGGAGGAGCAGCGAGCCAATCAGGGAAATGCGCTTCATATCAGTTCGTTTTTAGTCTTTCCGCAAATATACAAAGAATTCCGCACACAGGCACAACGCCCTGCCCGCTTTCTTGCAGCCACTTGGGAAAATGCAGGGGAAAGGCTGAAAGTCTTCGTAAAGCAATACTGAAATCTCCGTTTGCAGGCTTCTGATGACCGTACAAAGCCTTCTGATGGCCATCAGAAGACTGCGTATGTGCATCCAAAGCCTGCAAACGGAGATTTTCTGCTTGCTGCGCAGGAAATATAAGCCTATTGTACAGGCGATATCTGCATACTGCCTGCGGAACCAGACTGCGCTTCGCGAAACGGCCCACGCTTTTAGTGCGAAAAAAGAAGCACATTCTGTTACATCATCCACGAGGATTCGACTCTGTTGCATAAGTCCGCGACAACATAATCTTGTTATCCCAAAATCCTAATCGTTCTGTACATGAAGAATGACAAGTCTTGTACGCCCCAGAGTTAAGTTCCGAATCCCTTCAACTTTAAGTTAAAAGATTCGGCATGAGCATTGGTAGATCTGTTGAAGAAATAGTTTAGAACCTCCTCTTTGTACTTGATGGCATCCCTTGCTGCCTTCACTTCACGTAGACACCTTCTGGTATCACTCATGCAGATTAGCCTTAGCACCAGTCAACAGACTTGTTGCTAAACACGCTTTTATGGCTACAGATGAGGGTGTATGCCTCTTTTATTATCTTTGGGAACATCTTGAAGAGTACCCTTATACGTGCTTTCTGCCTGTCCGTCCACTTTTCCCGCTCACACTCAGCAGATACTTGCTGCTTGGCTGCGGTTCTATGGCAGCCTCCCCTTTGTAAAGCATGGTCGGTCTGAAGCGTCTATTTAGTCTCTGCGGCTAGCGTCCACGCTTCTTGTCCTTAGAACGACCTTGTAATTACGGAGCGGAAAATCATTGACCTGACAGATTTTTGTAAAACCATTGGGGCCAAGGTCATGCCAATCTTCTTCTCGTGCATCTTTCTCATCATGATAGATATGGAGAACGACACGCTCATCGCCTGTCTCTTCAATAATGCCTATGTGGTCTTCATTAACGCCAGTAACGCCGAAGAACTCAAGTATGCCTTTGGGAAGAAGGTAACTTGCAGGAATCTTATAGCCTAATGTCGATTGCATACTCATGGGTGCATGAACTAATGCTTGTCTTGAACATTTTAACCTGAAATCAAAAAAATATCGACCTATACTATTAAATTATGCCACGAATATTTGCAACTGTGCCGAGAATTCTCTATCTTTGCAGCGTTCCTACAACTAAAACTACTTGCAACCATGAGAATAATACAGACTTTTTGGACAGCCAAGGGTAGCCCCTATCTCTCCACCTACGGATGGCCACATCCGAGGTACAATGCTATGTCATGGGTACTAAGTTGCTTATGTTTACAGCAGCATTTTAACAACATTGAATTATACACAGACACAGCTGGGTATCAATTTCTAATAGAAAAACTAGGGCTTCCCTATAAGGAGGTTCACGTCGTGTTGGATGACTTTTCTTGCTTACCATACCACTGGGCATTGTCTAAAATAAAAGTCTATTCCATGCAAAAAAAGGCTTTCGTGCATATTGACGGAGATGTATATCTACCCAACGGACTCCCTCATAGTTTTCTTACGGCGAAATTAGCAGTCCAGAACAAAGAATTTGGAACAGAGTACTATAAAAGAATGACGAATGGCATTTTGGCCTGCGAGCAGATACATGTGCCCGCAATTGCGCAAGAAGGCATCTGCCGGAAATCTGTACCTTCTTATAACATGGGACTCTTTGGAGGAACAGACTTAGATTTTATCCACAGATATTGTATTGAAGCTTTTAAGTTTATAGACGAAAACCACCTTAACAATCCACGCTATTCACATGTAGCAACAAACTGCAACATTTTTGTGGAACAGATATTACTAGCCATCATGGCAGAGCGAGAGCAGCGCGATATTCACTGTCTGATAAAAGGAGTATTCCGTGATAATGGATATTCCTCAGCAGATTTCTGCGATTTTAAGCATTTTGAAAAGAGGCAGATACTTCACATATTAGGCGGACACAAAAGAAGACAAGAAAATTACCTAATGTTGGAGAAAACCCTTTTGCGCCTTTTCCCAGACTATTACAAAAAAATCATGGCTCTATTTCCAGAGAACTACGAGAGGGGTTATAAAGAAATTGTCAATCAAACGAGGGGAAGTTCAGGAGTCCACCTTTACGATAACTTCATCAGAACTGCATCATCGAAATGGAAGGATATAAAAACAGAGGAACTCTTCTACATTGACTGTTCTGTTTCGCAGAATCTCACATACTATTCCTTACCTAAGGAAGAACAAGAGAAATGTTATCTTACTTTGTGTCCACACTTATTGCTGTTTGACTGTGAGAATTTGAATACTAAGGATAAAGAAATACTAAAAAGACGTTTAGATTGTGAGGAGTTTTTCCCATTAAATGCAATCGCCATACGCCCCAGTCTGACAGGTAACAGGGTTGAAGAAGTTCCCCTTCTAGAAGAAGAGACTAAGACGATAAAAAAAATTGGGACATCTCCAGCGTATGAAAGCGAAATACGAGAATGGCAAAGAAAATGCAATACAGCCTGCGCGGAGATACAAAACACACTGTTCGAGCAGACTATAGACACATTGCTCTACAAGGGGCTTGCAATAATCAACAAATCAATCACTAATTAAAAATAATGTATTTATGAGTACAATTCAAGAAAAAGCCCCATTGGGCAGTGTTGGCAATCCTTATGAATATTCTGAGTACAAGAGAATCTTTAGCCTGGGCAACTGGACAGGAGGCTTTGTGTGGACAGAGAAGAACAAGACTGCCCAATACTTTAAGAAGGGACTTCCAAGCACGAACGGGTGCGGATCTGGGACAGGTTGCGGATGCAATAATGGTTGCGGATGCAATAATGGATGTGGATGCAATAATGGATGTGGATGCGGATGCGACAATGGATGCGGATGCGGATGCGACAATGGATGCGGATGCGGATGCGACAATGGATGTGGAAGCGGACTCGATGGCTGTGGAAGCGGACTCGATGGCTGTGGAAATGACAATTCTTTGGGAGGCAATAGTGGCAATGGAGGAGGAAGTGACATAATTGTTCACTACGATACTGACGGCAACATCAAAGGAGGAAACAACGACTGCTTCTTCAAGTGCATGGAATATGCGGGAGGAGGAGAGAAAAATTCACCATACTCATCTGAGGAGTACCGCTATGATTATTACTGTGGTTATTTGAATCACGACAATTGGAAAGGAACAGGACGTATGGCTGAATATCTAGGAGGCCCATACGCCATGACGCCGAATGCTTCTGGGGGCGCTCACCCCAACGAAGCAATACTCACATATCTAGGTTGCTTCTTTGACACACAACGATACATGTCAATAGAGGATATACGTTCTCTATTCCCCAGGGACGGCAAATGCACTGACGGTGGTACTGTTATTGGGTTCTTCAGAGAAAGTGATGATTCTGGTTCTTATTCGGGACATGCTGTCATAATTGAAAAGAACAACCGTGGACTCTTGTATATATACGACCCACAAAACAAAACATACACACTCCAAAACGATGCCAACGACAAGAACTCGGACAGATACAAGAATTCTAGATTCATGTATGGATTCAAATTAAATCAGAGATAAACAGATGATGAAATGCATCAAAGCCCTTGCACCCCTATTTGGGATGCTCCTCGCCGCCCCGTGCATGGCACAGCCGAGGTGGGAGATACTCATGGGAGAAGACTATGGGCCCCAGCAGACCCTGCCTGTGGCAGACCCCTGGAAGACGGACAGGTCGCTTGCCTGCGCCCAGTGCACCGACCACGGCTTCATTGTCAACGGCACGTTCATAGGCATGGTACCCGTGGGGCTCGACCCCGACAAGATACCCGAGAATGGCTGGAGGCAGCACTACCTGGACTCCAGACCCGTCCCCCGAGATGGCTCTAGCCGACCGCTCTGGGAGAGGCAGCCCATGGACACCATCGTCAATGGGCAGCGGGTGAGCCTCCTGGGCGTGTGGGAGGCACGCACGGAGCAACCCGTCCTGTGGCTCACGCTGGAGCAGGTGCGCGCCAAGTACCTGCCGCAGGTCAAGGGCAAGTGCGCCTACACCATAGATAAGTTCATCATCCCGGGCAACGACAGCCTGTACCGCATTGACGCGGACTACATCTACCGTGTGGAGGCGATGAAGTCCACCTGCATCCACGCACTGGCCGACCAGCCACCCTTCACCTTCGTGCGCATCTTCACCCGGGCGTTTGACCGCAGGCTGGCCTGCATGGGCGAGCCAGGCAGGACACATCCCCGGCAGAAGCCCATAGAGGAGCGGAGAAACTGGAACGCCAGCCTGTTTGTCTGCACAATACCCAACAGGATGATGAAGTACTACACCTCGCTCTCCTGCCCATCGCCCGGCGAACTCTACCAGGGGCAGAACCTGCAGGACTTCCTGAGCCTGTGCGAGGGCATGGACAAGCGGGTCACAGGTTTTCTGAGCAAGCAGGAGCGCAGGCGGCTGGCACGCACAGGGGAGATCCGCCCCTATCTGGAACTGTGCGTGAGCAGCGAGGGGGAGGTGCTACAGGCAAGGCTAAGCAGTCCGCGCTCCATCCTGCAGGCCATGTCACAAAGCCGCTTCCGCGCGTTGGACAGCGCAATCAAGTCTATCCACTTCCCCGCCTTCAACCGCCAGCACAGCCCCTGGGAGTGGGACGGCCGCTGCATCAACGTGGGCTTCCGCCTCATGGAATAGCGACCCGAACCAGCCTGAAGCACATCACCTACAGGGCATCCGCCACCAGGCCGTGGCAGATGCCCAGCCCCCACAGGAAGGCATGGGGCAAGAATAAAAATACGCCCACAGCTCTACAGTATTCCACTGAAAGTTCGTACCTTTGCAGCCGAAACGAGAAATGTGGATAGATTTGGGCTGATTGCAACCACAGTAAAAAATGCTAAAAAGGACAAGGCAAACGCCTTGCCACGCATTTATGCCTACATCTTTTCCCCATCTTGTTGATTGTTCAACCTTAATGATTCAATTGACTATGGGTTATCTATTTACTTCAGAATCTGTGTCAGAAGGACATCCCGACAAGGTGGCCGACCAGATTAGTGACGCTGTGCTTGACAAGTTGCTGGCCTTCGACCCGCAGTCCCACGTGGCATGCGAGACGATGGTAACCACCGGACAGGTGTTCCTGTCGGGCGAGGTGACGAGTGAGGCATACATTGACCTGCAGCGCGTAGCACGCGAGGTGATCAACCGCATCGGCTATACCAAGGCCGAATACATGTTTGACGGCAACAGCTGTGGCGTGCTGAGCGCCATACACGAGCAGAGTCCCGACATCCACCGAGGCGTAAGCAGGCAGGCTCCAGAGGAGCAGGGTGCGGGCGACCAGGGTATGATGTTCGGCTACGCAACCAACGAGACCGACAACTACATGCCTCTGGGACTCGACCTGGCACATCGTCTGCTGGTGGTACTGGCAGAGATACGGCGCGAAGGCAAGGTGATGACCTACCTGCGTCCCGACGCCAAGAGCCAGGTGACAGTGGAATACTCCGACGAGGGCAAGCCACAGCGCATAGACACCATCGTGCTCTCCACACAGCACGATGAGTTCGACACCGACGAGGCCATGCAGCAGCAGATAGCCAAGGACGTGCGTGAGATACTGATACCACGCACCCTCGAGGGCATACAGAAGCCCGAGGTGCTGGCACTCTTCAACGATGACATCAAGTATTATGTGAACCCCACCGGCAAGTTCGTCATCGGTGGACCGCACGGAGATACGGGCCTGACCGGACGCAAGATCATCGTGGATACCTACGGTGGCAAGGGTGCTCATGGCGGCGGAGCCTTCAGCGGCAAGGACCCCTCGAAGGTGGACCGCTCGGCAGCCTACGCTGCACGTCACATTGCCAAGAACATGGTGGCGGCAGGTGTGGCCGATGAGATGCTGGTGCAGCTGAGCTACGCCATCGGAGTAGCCGAGCCTGTGAGCGTATATGTCAACACTTACGGACGCAGCCATGTGCAGATGAGCGACAGCGAGATAGCACAGCGCATCAGGGAGATGTTCCCTCTCACCCCCTATGCCATCGAGCAGCGACTGAAGTTGCGCAACCCTATCTACGAGGAGACAGCAGCCTACGGACACATGGGACGTGAGCCACGCATCGTGACCAAGCGCTATGAGTCGCTCTACCACGACACCAAGGAGGTGACCGTAGAGCTCTTCACCTGGGAGAAGCTCGACTATGTGGAGCAGATAAAGGAGGCTTTCGGCCTCTGAACCAATACAGACGTGCCTGGCAGGAACAGCACCCGGCAGCCACGCGGAGCCGGCCTGACAGGCACGCCTATAATATAATAAGGTACAAGGGAAATGGATATCAAGAGCATATGTGTGTATTGCGCCAGCAGTTCACAGATAGACCGCAAGTACTTCGATGCGGCTTATGAGCTGGGCAAAGGGATGGCGCAACGCGGCATCATGCTGGTCAACGGAGCCGGCAACCAAGGACTGATGCGCGCTTCAGCCGACGGCTGTCTGCAGAACGGCGGACTGGCCACCGGCATCATACCCACCTTCATGATAGAGGAAGGCTGGAACCACCAGGGAATGACGCAGCTGGTGGAGACAACCGACATGCACACACGCCAGCAGCAGATGGCCGAGATGAGCGACGCAGCCATCTTCCTGCCCGGAGGATGCGGCACTCTGGCCGAGATGAGCGAACTCATCACATGGAAGCAACTGGGCCTGTATCTGAAACCCATCGTCATCCTCAATACCGACGGCTACTATGACTCGCTGCTCGAATTCCTGCAGCAGTCGGCCGACGCCCACTTCATGCGCCAGCAGCACACAGCCATCTGGCGCGTGGCAACCACGCCTGCCCAGGCTCTTGACCTGGTGCAGGACACCCCGCTGTGGGATACATCCATCCGCCGATTTGCTGCCCTATGAGCATCTGGCTGACTCACACCCCTCCCCTGGCACAGACACCCGACAGCCTGAGCCATATCGCCACGCCACAGGAGCCTGACACACAGGCCGTTCAGCATGCCGATACGGCAGGAACCGATGGGCCTCACCGGGAGGTGTAGACAGCCGACACGGCACATGCTGCCCACCCCCCCCGGCCAGCAACCGCACAGACTGCACCCGCACAGGCCGATACCATACAGACACCTGTTGCATCCGCCCCGGCCGACAGCCTGCAGGTACCGATGATACTGCCAGCCCAGGCCGACAGCACAACCGGCAGCGACAGCATCATCAGCGCCATGCTCCACTTCCAGGAGCCTGATGGAGGCTACTTTGCCGACAGCCCTTACTGGCATCCCGAACTGCCTGCACGCCAGGTGGGATTCCGCTGCCAGGCACTGCCCTACAGGGTGAGCAGCGACAGCCACCTGGCCTGCGCAGCACTCCTCTGCCTCGTCATGCTGGTATATATGCTGCAGCGCTACGGTTCCGAAATGCGCTCCAAGATGCACGACTTCTTCCTGCCCGCCCGCATCAGGCAAAGTCATCACCAGGGACTAAGCACCGCACAGGGACTGCTCAGCATGCCTTACGTGTGCCTGATGCTCAGTATGATGGGCTGCATGGGCGTAAGCGTGCTCGAGGAGGACAGTCTGGGATTGCTGCCCAATGCCACCGACCGGCTCGCCGTACAAGGCTTCTACATGGCCTCGTGGCTGGTTTACTTCTTCATCAAAGTAAACTCCTACGCATTCATTAATTGGATTTTTTTTGACAAGCAGGCTCGTCACGAGGGGCACGACACCCTGTTCCTCATCCTCACCCTCGAAGCTGTACTTGTATTCCCAATTATACTGCTCATGGTATTCCAGCCTGCTTGGACACAAACAGCTATATGGTGCGCTCTATCAGTCATTACACTCACCAGACTACTCCTATTATACAAGACAGGAAACGTTTTTTCGGTGAAAATATATGGTACATTGCATTTAATTGTGTACTTTTGCACCCTCGAAGTGGCTCCTCTGTGGGTTACATTGAAATTATTGACACGCTTAACGGACTTATTATAAGCAAAAATCTAGACAGAAATGACTATTAAGAAGGTACTCGTATCGCAGCCCCAACCCACCTCGGAGAAGTCTCCCTACTACGACATTGCCAGCAGCATGAACGTGGACATCGTGTTCCGCCCCTTCATCAAGGTAGAATCTCTGACCCCAAGAGAGTTCAGACAGCAGAAAATCAACATACTGGACTACACCGCGATAGTGTTTACCTCACGCCACGCAGTGGACCATTTCTTCAATCTCTGCCGCGAGCTTCGCGTCACCATCCCCGAAGACATGAAGTATTTCTGCGTTACCGAGATGGTCGCACTCTATATACAGAAGTACGTGCAGTACCGCAAGCGCAAGGTCTTCTTCGGCACCACAGGCAAGAACGACGGCCTGCTGACCGTCATCTACAAGCATAAGAACGAGAAGTACTTCATTCCCCTGAGCGATGTACACAAGGATGAAATCTCGGAGCAACTGGCTGCCAAGAACATCTGTCACGCATGTGGCGTGATGTACCGCACGGTGAGCAATGACTTCAAGGCCGATGAGCCATTCGACTATGACATGCTCATCTTCTTCAGCCCCAGCGGTGTGCAGGCTCTGCAGAAGAACTTCCCCGACTTCAAGCAAGGCGATATGGCCATCGGCTGCTTCGGTCCTGCCACAGCCAAAGCCGTACGCGATGCCGGACTGAGGCTCGACCTGGAGGCTCCGTCGCCCGAATACCCCAGCATAACAGCCGCACTGAAGGCTTATATCGAAAAGGTGAATGGCTGAACGACACCTGCACACGTTGCCCAAGAGCGAGCGTCTGTGTAGCCAGAAGGCTCTGCAGAAGCTCTTTGGCGGCGAGCGCCGCTCGGTGAGCGTATATCCCATACGTGCTGTCTATGCCGACAGCGAAGAGCCGGGCATACGCATCATGGTGAGCGTGGGCAAGCGTCATTTCAAGCGCGCAGTGAAGCGCAACCGCGTGAAAAGGCAGTTGCGCGAGGCGTACCGACTGAACAAACAGATACTGCAAAGCATGGAGGGTGGACTGGACATCGCTTTTCTGTGGAACACCGCAGAATTGCTCCCCACCCGCTCCATCATGCAGAAAATGCAGCACTTGCTGCACCGAATCCATGAAGACATCGAGAAAACCAAGCTGGCTTAGCCGCATGGCAGTATGGATGCTCACGCTTCCCATCCTGTTCTACCGCAGCTGCATTTCTCCCCTCACCCCACCTTCCTGCCGCTTTACCCCCACCTGCAGCCAGTATGCACTGGAGGCTCTGCGACGTCATGGCGCCATCAAGGGTTCATGGCTTGCTATCAAACGGCTCCTCAGATGCCACCCCTGGGGCGGAAGCGGCTACGACCCTGTTCCTTAGAAGCAAAACTCATTCTAATTAAGAATGCAGAACAAGGGAATCAAGAATGTTGTATTTTGAATTAAGAATTGGGCTGGCGCGATGAGGACAAAGCTCCTGAATGAATGACGGACTGTGATGCTTCGGTAGGGGCATTGCAGTCCGCTGTTTTGTTTGGGCTGATGGACATTGCTGCGGTGGGCTTTGTATTGGGAGGGGATAGGATTTCCTTTCGGGCGCTTGATGGCTTGTGTCTGTTGACAGATTGGACTGCTTTATTTTCCGAAAGGGGTTCCACACTATCCCGTTCTGCTATGGAGCGAAAAACGGAAGGCGGTGCGATGGGCAACGCAGCGCGCTGCGATGGCTGATGCAACGCGCTGCGCAGGACGATGCAGCGCACTGCGTATTCCGGGACTGCCTACAGAAACAGCCACAGGATGTCCTCATGCGGGAACTTCCTGTGGCTGTTGTCGTGTGCGGAAACGTGCTGACGGGATATCAGCGAAGTACCTCGGCGCTTACCTTATTGAAGTAGTCGATGCACTTCACAATGTCGGGAACGGAATTGTCCCAGTTGTTCTCATACTCGATGGCGAAGTAACCCTTGAAGCGCTGTGCCTTGAGTTCCTCCAGCATCTCCTTTATGCCCAGACATCCAGTGCCCCAGATGACATCCTTCTGCCAGTTGACACCCTCCTGCTTGGGAGCTATATCCTTGAAGTGAAGGCTGATGATGCGTCCCTTGAGCTGGCGCAGGCAGTCGATGTGCTGCAGTCCCTCACGGTTCCAATGCCCCACATCGGAGCAAGAACCCAGGTTGGTGCTGCGCCCGCTGATGGCTGCCAGCAGGTTGGAAGGCTGCCAGTAGTCGGATGGCTTGGGGTGATTGTGCACCGACACCTTGATTCCGTACTTCTTCGAAAGCGCCTCCACCTGGTCCCAGAGTGCCAAAGGAGGCTCGCAGGTGATGTATTCCATCTTCATGTCACGCGCAAGCTGGAACATGGGCTCCCAGTCTTGGGCGTTGTCGCTCACGAATACACCGGTGCCCACAAAGCGCACACCACGGCGGGCTGCCTCGGCCTGCAGTTCGCGACGGTCGGCTGCCGAGAGCTGTGGACCGAACACCTTGTCGCCCCACTTGCCGCCTATCTTGTGCCCGGGATATGCCTCGATGTACTTCACGCCCAGCACGCTGGTCTTGTCGAGCGCCTCGAGGAGGGTGAACTTGTGGAATGTGTATGACTGCACGGCCAGTTTCCAACCGGCCTTCTCCGCCGCGGTCTTCTTGGCCTGGGCGGGCAGTGACCATGCGGCACACAGGAGTGCCAGCACGGTCAGCAGGAAAAATCTTCTCTTCATATCTTGTCCTTATTGTCCCGCAGAGCCTCACTTGGGCATTTCGGGCAGTGAGAATCCGTTGTGGTAAGTGTGCTTGATCCACTCCTCGGCAGCCTCCTTGGCGTTCATCTCCACGAAGCGGCGGTCGAAGCGGGGGTCTCCGTCGATGACCCGGAAGTCGTCATAGTTGACTATCTTCACCTTGTCGTTGGCCGAGATGTTGGTAAAGCGCATGTTCTCACCGTCCCACTTCAACTCGCGGTGCAGGCCATAGACACCTGCCAGGCGTACAGCCAGCACGCCCATATCGACCATCTCGGTGAATGGACCGCTGAACTGGAAGTTGGATGAGGGCTCTACGCGGTTCTCGGGAGACTCCTTGCAGGCACGTATCCAGTCCTGCTCGTGGGTATCGCTTTCCCATATGCTGATGACATCCGAGTGGCCGCCCTTGACGCGCGGAATCACTGGCTTGGGCTCCTTGTAGTCCTTCATGCGGGATTTAGGCAGCAAGGTGGGGTTGAAGCCGTAGCATCCCATCATGATCTTACCCTTGGTACCCACAAAGATTACGCCGCCGTTCTCGTCGCCCATCATCTCTCCGTCCTCGAGTTCTTCGGGGCGGGGAGGCATGAGTCCGCCGTCGTACCAGTGTACCTTCACCTCTGGCATCTTCACTTTGCCCTTCTTGGGGCGTGCGGGGAAGGTGTAGGTGATCATCTCGGCATGTGGTGGCGAGTAGAGGTTGCTCAGGGTGGAGCTGGCTATCACGCTGGTGGGATACTTGATATCCAGCGCCCACATGACGGGGTCCATGATATGGCATGCCATGTCGCCCAGCGCTCCTGTGCCGAAGTCATACCATCCGCGCCAGTTCCAAGGGGTGTAGGAGGGATGGTAAGGCCTCATCTCGGCCGGGCCGATAAAGCCTGCCCAGTCCAGGTCGGCGGGCACGGGCGGTGTGTCGGTGGGCTTCATGAGTCCCTGAGGCCAGATGGGGCGGTCGGTCCAGCAGTGCACTTCGGTCACCTCACCGATGGCTCCGTCCCAAATCCACTCGGCCACCCGGCGGCACCAGTCGAATGAGTTGCCCTGGTTGCCCATCTGCGTAGCCACGCGGTACTTCTTGGCCAGTGCAGCCAGCAGTCGTGACTCATACACGGTATGCGTAAGAGGCTTCTGGCAATACACGTGTTTGCCCAGCGTCATAGCGTGTGCAGCAATGGTGGCATGAGTGTGGTCGGGGGTGGCAATGAGCACACCATCGATGCTGTCCTTCATTTCGTCGAACATCACACGCCAGTCCTTGAAGCGCTTTGCCTTGGGGAAGTCGCCAAAGGTCTTGGCTGCATAGTTCCAGTCAACGTCGCACAGCGCCACGATATTCTCGGTCTTCATGAATCCGAGGTTGCGTCGTCCCACGCCGCCTACACCGATACCGGCGATGTTCATCTTGTCGCTCGGAGCCACGTGGCCGAATCTCTTGCCCAACACGGTGTTCGGCACCACCACAAGCGCCGCTGCTCCCACGCCGCCGCGCTTCAGAAAGTCTCGTCTCGAAATCTTCTCCATTTGTTCTTAGTCTTAGTTTCTTTTTATGCCCCAGCCGGCCATCCGGCCCCTTCTGAGGGTCAATTCTTCGCAAAGTTAACCCTTTTAATCCACACTTCACCCCATTTTGTCGAAAAAAAGTCCAGTTTGCCTCATTTTCCCCATGCTTCTCCCCAAGAAAAGCCAGTTGCCTAAAATAAGTGGCACAAATTGATGTTTTATAATAATAAAGCGTTAACTTTGCACTCTGAAACACGGATGCTCCTGTAGTTCAATGGATAGAACAACGTTTTCAGAAACCGTCCATCCGGGTTCGATTCCCGGCGGGAGTACAGAGGCTTCAGGTTTGACGTCCAAGTTGATTCAAGAGAGAGGAAAACCCGTGCGCTCTGTCAGTTCAGGCATACCGGTTCGTGACCTGCAGGCTTTCCGCTCAGACACGCTCCCCCACTGCACGAGGCCGATTCTCTCATTATTATATTATGGTTATGGCAGAAGCTATAGAAATCAAAGAGAGAGAGTCTGTAGTAGTGAGATTCTCAGGTGACTCAGGCGATGGCATGCAGTTGGCAGGTAACATCTTCTCCACTGTATCAGCCACCGTAGGCAACAGCATCAGCACATTCCCCGACTATCCGGCCGACATCCGAGCCCCGCAAGGCTCCCTCACAGGCGTGTCGGGATTCCAGGTGCATGTGGGTGCAGGGCAGGTTTATACACCAGGCGACCAGTGCGACGTGCTGGTGGCCATGAACGCGGCCGCGCTTAAGACCCAGTACCGATACGCCAAGCCGGGCGCTGCCATCATCATCGACACCGACAGCTTCGGCCCCAAAGACCTTCAGAAAGCCGCCTTCCAGAGCGAAGACTACCTGGGAGAGATGGGCATCGACCCCGATAGGGTGATTGCCTGTCCGCTCACCACCATGGTCAAGGACTGCCTCAAGGACAGCGGCATGGACGTCAAGAGCATCCTCAAATGCCGCAACATGTTTGCACTCGGACTCGTGTGCTGGCTCTTCGACCGCGATCTGGACATCGCCTTCAACTTCTTGCGTGAGAAGTTTGCCAAGAAGCCCGGAGTGGCCGAGGCCAATATCAAGGTCATCCAGGCTGGCTACGACTATGGACACAACACGCACAGCAGCGTGGCCAATGTGTATCGCATAGAGACACGCAACAAGGTGCCCGGACGCTACATGGACATCACGGGCAACAAGGCAACGGCCTATGGCTTCATAGCCGCCGCCGAGAAAGCCGGCCTGAAGCTCTATCTGGGCTCCTACCCCATCACGCCTGCCACCGATGTGCTGCACGAACTGTCGAAGCACAAATCGCTGGGAGTAGTGACGGTGCAGTGCGAAGACGAGATAGCCGGATGCGCCTCCTCGCTGGGAGCCTCCTTTGCGGGAGCACTGGCAGTGACCAGTACCTCAGGCCCCGGAATGTGTCTCAAGAGCGAAGCCATGAACCTGGCCGTCATCATGGAGCTGCCTCTGGTGGTGCTCGATGTGCAGCGCGGAGGCCCAGCCACCGGCCTGCCCACCAAGTCGGAGCAGACTGACCTGCTGCAGGCACTCTTTGGCCGCAACGGCGAGAGCCCAATGCCCGTGATAGCCGCAACCAGCCCCACCGACTGCTTCGACGCGGCGTTCCAGGCCTGCAAGATGGCTCTGGAGCACATGACACCCGTCATCCTCATGACCGATGCCTATGTGGCCAACGGTTCGGGAGCCTTCCGCCTGCCCAAGATGGCAGACTTCCCCACCATCACTCCACCCTATGTACCTCAGGAGATGAAGGGCAGCTGGACTCCCTACATGCGCAAGGAAGACGGCACCCGCTACTGGGCAGTACCCGGACGAGAGGGCTTCGAGCATATCCTGGGCGGACTGGAGAAGGACGACAAGACTGGTGCCATCAGCACCAATCCCGAGAACCACGACCTGATGACGCGCAAACGCCAGGCCAAGATAGACGCTATCCCCGTACCCGACTTGGAGGTGCTGGGCGACAAGGACGACGCTGACCTGCTCATCGTAGGCTTCGGAGGCACCTATGGCCACCTGCATGCTGCCATGGACGAGATGCGCTCTGCCGGCCACAAGGTGGCGCTGGCTCACTTCAAGTACCTCAATCCCCTGCCCAAGAACACCGCCGAGGTGATGCGCAAGTACCCGCGTGTGGTGGTGGCCGAGCAGAACATGGGACAGCTGGCCGGCTGGCTCCGCATGAAGGTGGACGGCTTTGTCCCCGCCCAGTACAACGAGGTGAAGGGACAGCCCTTCAAGGTGAGCGAACTGGTGAAGGCCTTCACGCCGATGCTGCAGAAGTAATGGCACCGACCGCACAATACGCTTCTATATATATAATAAGGTAGAGAATCATCAAGCTAAAGACTATCATGTTTACAGCAAACGATTATAAGAAGGGACAGCCAAGGTGGTGTCCCGGATGTGGTGACCACTTCTTCCTGGCATCGCTGCACAAGGCAATGGCAGAGATAGGCGTTGCGCCATGGAACACAGCAGTCATCTCAGGCATTGGCTGCTCGAGCCGACTGCCTCACTATATGGCCACCTATGGCATGAATACCATCCACGGACGTGCGGCTGCCATAGCAACAGGATGCAAGGTGGCCAATCCTGAGCTCACCGTATGGCAGGTGAGCGGCGACGGCGACGGACTGGCCATCGGCGGCAACCACTTCATACATGCCAACCGACGCAACATCAACCTCAACATGATACTGCTCAACAACCGCATCTACGGCCTTACCAAGGGTCAGTACAGCCCCACAAGTCCACGCGGTTTCGTGAGTAAGAGCAGCCCCTACGGCACGGTGGAGGACCCCTTCAGGCCCGCTGAACTGTGCTTCGGAGCACGCGGACACTTCTTCGCACGCGCCGTGGCCACCGATGCGCCCGGCACTGTGGAAATCCTCAAGGCTGCCTACGAGCACAAGGGAGCCAGCGTGTGTGAGATACTGCAGAACTGCGTCATCTTCAACAACGGCACCCACGATGCCGTATATACCAAGGAGGGACGCGCCAAGAACGCCATCTATGTGCGCCACGGAGAACCGCTCATTTTCGGCGAGAACCGCGAGTACGGACTCATGCAGCAGGGATTCGGACTCAAGATAGTGAAGATAGGCGAAGACGGCATCACCGAGAAAGACATCCTGGTGCACGATGCACACTGCCAGGATGACACCCTGCAGCTCAAGCTCGCCCTCATGGGCAACGGCGACGGGTTCCCTGTGGCACTGGGTGTCATCAGGGATGTGGAGGCTCCCACCTACGATGACTGCGTGACCGCACAGCTGGAGGAGGTGAAGGCCAAGAAGCCCTACCACACCTTTGAGGAGCTTCTGGAGACCAACGATATATGGGAGGTGAAGTAAGACACTGCACCCCACAGACATACTTAACACATAACATACGAACAAGCAAGACATGAACTTCATAGAAGAACTGACCTGGAGAGGCATGATCCACCAGATGATGCCCGGCACCGAAGAGTTACTCAACCGCGAGACCGTGACGGCCTATGTAGGCATCGACCCCACTGCCGACAGTCTCCACATCGGCCACCTATGCGGAGTGATGATGCTCCGCCACTTCCAGCGCTGCGGACACAAGCCACTGGCACTGGTGGGCGGCGCCACAGGCATGATAGGAGACCCCAGCGGCAAGAGCCAAGAGCGCAACCTGCTCAACGAGGAGACTCTGCGTCACAACGTGGCGTGCATCAAGGGACAGCTGGCTCGCTTCCTCGATTTCGAGAGTGAGGCGCCCAACAAAGCCGAGCTGGTGAACAACTACGACTGGATGAAGGACTACAGCTTCCTCGATTTCGCACGCGAGATAGGCAAGTGCATCACCGTCAACTATATGATGGCCAAGGACAGCGTAAAGCGCAGACTCAACGGAGAATTCCAGGACGGAATGTCATTCACCGAGTTCACCTACCAGCTGCTGCAGGGTTACGACTTCCTGCATCTGTACCAGACCAAGAACTGCAAACTGCAGATGGGCGGCAGCGACCAGTGGGGAAACATCACCACAGGCGCTGAGCTCATACGTCGCAAGCTCGGTTCGGAGAATGAGGCATTCGCACTCACATGCCCCCTCATCACCAAGGCCGACGGCAGGAAGTTCGGCAAGACCGAGAACGGAAACATCTGGCTCGACCGCAACCGCACATCGCCCTATGCCTTCTACCAGTTCTGGCTCAATGTGGCAGACGAGGACGCCGAGCGCTACATCAAGATCTTCACCTCACTGGACCGCCCGACGGTGGAGGACCTGGTGGCACAGCACCGTCAGGACCCCGGCCTCAGACTGCTGCAGAAGCGCCTTGCCGAGGAGGTGACCGTGATGGTGCACAGCCGCGAGGACTACGAGGCTGCCGTGGAGGCAAGCAACATCCTCTTTGGCAAGAGCACCAAGGACAGCCTGGTGAAGCTCGATGAGCAGACACTGCTCGACGTCTTCGCAGGCGTACCACAGTTCACCTTCGACCGTTCCTTGCTCGAAGGCGAGGGCGTGAAGGCCGTTGACCTCACCGTGGAGCACACACAGTGCTTCGCCAGCAAGGGCGAGATGCGCAAGCTCACACAGGGCGGCGGCGTGAGCCTCAACAAGGAGAAGCTCACCGCAGCCGACCGTCCCATCACCTCCGCAGACCTCCTCGATGGCAAGTATCTGCTTGTGCAGCAGGGCAAGAAGAAGTATTTCCTGCTCATCGCAAAGTAAAAAGACAGCACAATATTTGCGGGATAGAGCGGAAAGGTCTATCTTTGCACCCGCAATCCACTCAGATGGATTGGATAGGATTGGGCTATGGTGTAATGGTAGCACAAGACATTTTGGTCGTCTTAGTTCTGGTTCGAAACCGGATAGCCCAACCTAAGAGAAGCATGGCAGCGCCCTAAGGCGTATGCCATGCTTTCTTTTTCGGGCATCCCAAGAGCAGCGGCAGCACCCCGCCGGCCCTCCCCTGCAGTCGGCACACGGCATGGTGAAAGAGGCCGGAGCCACCCAGACCGACATGCCGAGAGGCTAAAGCCGGAATGCCGGCAGCGTCGGGCGACCGGCAGAGAAGCGCCCCGTGCCCGACGGCAGGCGGGTGTGCACCGCCACCTTCGGCAATACGCGCCACACGACAGCATTTCCGGTCAAATGCCGCAGCACGCTGCAAGTGCCGTCGCAGCACGCTGCATCGCCCAACGCAGCGCACTGCGTTGCCCATCGCACCGCACTGCGTTTTCCGCCCCATAGCAGAGCAGGACAGCGTGGACCCTCTGTAGGAGAATCAAGCAGCCCAGTGCGCCGGTCATCCAGGAGCTTTATCCCCACCGCGCCGGTCAATTTCTTAACTCAAAAATCAGCATTCCTGATTACCCCGTTCTGCGTTTCCTATCACATCCCTGTCTTTTTCTCAGGAAAAAGTACCGCCATTCACGCAGTTTTTCAGTAACTTTGTAGGATGATATCAACTGTTTAACCACAAAGAGCCATGCATATCCACAAGTTACTCTGCACAGCACTTCTTTCCGCCACAGCATTCTGCACACAGGCACAGGGCACGTACAAGAACCCCGTCTTCAACCAAGACACACCCGACCCAACAGTGGAGCGGGCCCCCGACGGCACATTCTATGCCTATGGCACAGGCGGCACCTGCCGCAAGAGCACCGACCTGGTGCACTGGACCAACGTGGGCAACGCGCTGGCACGACCCACGTGGAACGACACCACCTATGTGGATGCCAACGGGCAGAAGAAGACCGACTACTACAGTCTGTGGGCCTTGGACGTGAGCCGCACCATCGATGACAAGTACCTGGTATATTATGCCTGCGCTCTGTGGGGCAATGGCACACGCACAGGCATAGGCGTGGCCACAGGCTCCTCACCCACCAAGTTCACCGACAGGGGCAAGCTGTTCCGCAGCACGGAGATAGGTGTGCACAACAGCATAGACCCCTGCTACGTGGAAGAGTTCGATAAGAAATACCTCGTGTGGGGCAGTTTCCACGACCTTTATATAAGCGAACTCACCGAAGACGGCCTTGCCATCAAGGACATGAAGCGGAAGACGAAGCTGGCAGGAGGAGCCTTCGAGGGCGTGATGATATACAAGCGCGGCGCATACTACTACCTCTTCGCCAGCGTGGGGTCATGCTGCGAGGGCGTGAACAGCACCTACCGCACCGTGGTGGGGCGCTCCACCAGACTCACAGGACCCTATGTGAACAAGCAGGGCGGACGCATGATCGACAACAACTACACCACCATCATACAGGGCAATGCCAGCTGGAAGGGCCCGGGACACAACAGCGAAATCATCACCGACGACGCCGGACAGGACTGGCTGCTCTATCACGCCTACAGCGCCACCACACCCGATAACGGACGCGTGCTCATGCTGGACAAGATCACATGGAGCCGCGACGGATGGCCCACCGTGGGCAACGGCACACCGAGCAACACCGCACAGCCCGCACCTGTGTTCTACAAGGGCAACGGAGCCAATGTGACGTACAAGTTCAAGAACACCGACCTGGCCAAGAGCAACTGGCGGGGATGGCAGATGAAGAGCACAGGCACATCGGAGCCGGCCTCGGGCAAGGGAACAGCACACATGCCTCTGGGACTCGCCCAGGAAGGTGCCCACTTCGACGCAAGCCAGACTGTGGATAAACTTGCCAATGGTATCTACGAACTGCACTTCAATGGCTTTGCCACCGCAGGAAGTGCCGACTGCTACCTCAACAGTCTCAGCACCACCCGCTACAACCCCACCACCGACGGGAAAACGCCTGCCACAGCAGAGTCGTTGCTGTCAAACCAGATTCTGCGCGACTATTACGCACAGAGCGCATACGGCATCGTGACCAACGGCAAGCTGACCATCGGAGTGAATACACGCAATCCTCTGACCCAGGGAGAGCGCTTCTGCATGTCGAACATCAAGGTCATCTTCCGCGACAAAGACACCCAGGCGCAGCAGGCAGTGTGGCAGGGCATCGACCGCAAGGCCGACCTGCTGACAGCCGCAGTGCGCACCCTCTACAAAGGCTACCTCACACGACTGGCCACCTACCGCACCGAGGCCGAGGCCACACAGGACTCGGTGGCCAGCTACAGCAGGCTGCTGAAGGGCTATCTCACGCTTGACAGCATACAGGCCAGCATCGTGCTCTACGACTCTCTGCGCACAGCCACAGCCGGCATGCAGGCACAGGTGGATGCCGCCACCGCACAAGGCTATGCCACCGACGAGGCACGGCAGACACTGGCCGAGGCACTGCAGGTACTGGCCGAGGGCAGCATGGACAACAAGGCGGTGGAGCTGCTTCTCGCCCGCATGGCACAGGTGCTGCACGACATGGAGTATGCCTACCAGCAGGGAGACGGCTCAAGCGACAACCCCTATGTCATCATGCGCCCCGCACAGCTCGACCACATGCACGACGTACTGGTCAAGGAGCAGATGATCTACTTCGTGCTCGGGGCCGACATCGATATGGCGGGATACAACTGGAAGCAGCTCAACACCCAGGAGAACAACTATAAGTACCGCATCAACCTCGATGGGCGGGGGCACATAATAAGCAACCTCACGCCCGACGGCACTAAGTACAACCCCAGCTTCTTCGGTGTACTCTGCGGAGAATGCCGCAACGTGGGCTTCCTCAATGCCCGTGTGGAGAGCAGCACAAGCACGTCGGCCATCCTGTGCGGCTACATGGGACACAGCACCTACAAGGATGCCGAGGGTAACCTTATGCCCGTCATCGTGGAGAACTGCTACTTTGAGGGGACCATCACAGGCAAGAGCTATATGGGTGCCATAGGCGGTACGCTCAACTATTCACCCGTCATCATACGCAACTGCTACACCAACGTGCAGGTGCAGGGAACGGGTGCAGTGGGCAACTATGGCGGTGGCATGGCCGGCCGCGTGCGCACGGCTCTCACCATCGAGCGCAGTTATACAGCCGGCGAAGTGTCGGCCTACACAGCGGGCGGCATCGTGGCAGGCGGACAGCTTTCCTCTACGGCAGGCGCCACATACAACAAGGTATTGGCATGGAACAGCGCCGTGGAGGGCAACACAGCCAGCCCCTTGGGCAACATCACCGATAAGGACCAGCTGGAGGGAGTGCTCCTGGCTGCCAAGATGAAGGTGAACGGAGAGCCGGCAGAGGACGGTCAGACGGATGACGCACTGCGCCAGGCAGCTGCCACATGGGGCGCTCCGTGGCACTCCAACCCCGCTGCAGGCAATGGCTATCCCATACTGGAATGGCAGTTCCAGCGTGGCGACTACCGCGAGAAATGCGGCTTCCCCATCCCCAGCGGCATCATAGCCACACCCTCGGCAGAGCGCCCCAATACCCAAGCCACCTACGACCTGCAGGGGCGCCAGGTGCATCACCCCACCCGCGGACTCTATATCCGTAACGGAAAGACGGTGCTGGTCAAATAGCAGCACCACACCCATACACCCCCTGAGGGGCGGCTGCCCACGACAGGCAGCCGCTCCCGTAACAAGGGACAGCGTGCCACCCACCTGAGGCACAAGCTACCGGCACACAGCCAGAAGCACACATGCATATTCTACCTAATGAAATATATGAAAAAACGCAACATCATCTCTCACTGCCCGCGGCGGCTTCTGCTGGCGGGCGCATTGGCTCTGGGCGCCCTGCACAGCACGGCGCAGGACAGCAAGCCTACGCTCTTCCTCATCTCGAACAGCCATCTGGACACCCAATGGAACTGGGATGTGAAGACCACCATCAACGACTACATGCACAAGACCATGACGGAGAACATGGCGCTGATGGACAAATACCCGGCCTTCGCACTCAACTACGAGGGTGCCATCAAGTACATGTGGATGAAGGAGTACTACCCCACGGAGTTTGAGAAACTGCGCTCCTACGTGTCCAGCGGCCGCTGGCACGTGAGCGGCATGTCTGTTGACGCAAATGATGTAATGGTCTCCTCGGCCGAGAGCATCCTGCACAGCATGCTCTATGCAAACCGCTTCTACCAGCAGGAATTCGGCGTGCGGGGCGGCTACGACATCATGTTGCCCGACTGCTTTGGCTTCTCCTATGCCCTACCCACGCTGGCACGCCATGCCGGCATCAGGGGTTTCCACACCGCCAAACTGGCATGGGGTGCCGCCTCCTACGACCGTCTGGCGCCCTTCGGAGTGTGGCAGGGGGTGGACGGCAGCCAAATTTATGCCATCTACAAGCCCGGCGCCTATGACTCCCATGAGGAGTTCAACAAGGACATGACCACCGACCAGAAGACGCTGGAGAGTGCCAAGTCGAACGCCGCAGCCTATGGCGTGCCCGCTGTGTTCCGCTATGTGGGACCACGCAGCGACCATGGAGGAGGTCTGCAGGACAAAGCGGGAAGCACAGGAGAGAACACCCCCTACTGGCTCAACCTCAGTGCGCAGAAGCAGGATGGCGACTTGCGGGTGGTGCTGGCCACGCCCGACCAGTGCTTCGACTACCTCGACAGCCTGCGCAATGAGCGCTTCCAGGTGTGGGACGGCGAACTCCCCATGCGCTCCCACGGCGTAGGCAGCTACACCAGTTGGGGCTTGCTCAAGCGATGGAACAGGAAGACCGAACTGCTGGCCGACGCTGCAGAGAAGGCATCGGCACTCTCCCACTGGCTGGGTGCCAGGGCTTATCCTGCCCAGCAACTGCGTGACGCATGGGTGAGAATGCTCTGGCAGCAGCATCACGACGGCATCACCGGCACCTCCATCCTCGCTGCCAACGACATCTCATACAATGAATATTACCTGGCCAACAAGCAGTTCGCCCAGGAGCTGCGCGCTTCGGTGGGTGCTAACTCTGCGCTCATGGACACACAGACAGAGGGCCAACCCATGGTGGTATATAACCCTCTGTCGCAAGAGCGGACCGATGTGGTGGAGGCTGAAATGGAATGCGCCACCCAGCCCGACGGCCTGCGCGTCATAGCGCCCGACGGCAGGGAGGTGCTCTCACAGGTTGTCTCCTATGACCCCAA
>OGGW01000542.1_pt1 | contig 36157 bp, 30 predicted proteins | sample 1571291 | NCBI WGS metagenome assembly OGGW01 (sample SAMEA2582028, study PRJEB24529) | metagenome | biome: Human gut stool | place: China | collected 2011 | reverse complement strand
GTAAAGTTCGTCGCGCTAAATTGTACTACCTGCGTGCTCTTACCGGTAAGAAAGCTAGAATCAAAGAAAAAAGAGCTAACTAATCCTAGTTACTTTTCGATTCGAAATAAAAAAGGGAACTTCCATTGCAGGAAGTTCCCTTTTTTATTGTCATTTCCCCTTCTGAATCTCCCACTCTGAAACATAAAGCCCCGAAAGTCATAAACTCCCGAGGCTTCATTACCTTTATTACAATAATGATATATTATTCTTTCAGATCCTTCAATTCCCAAGCCAATGCACTGGCACCCAGTACGGCGGCATCGGAATCCTTCAGTTCGGAAACGAGCAATTTCGTCTTACCTTTATAGATATTCAGGATATTCCTATCGATTGATTCCTGAATCGGTTTCATGATATAGTCACCGGACTTAGCCAGACCACCGAACAATACAATTGCTTCGGGACTGGAGAATGCGATAGCGTCCGCCAAAGCTTCACCCAAAATATTTCCGGTAAATTCGAAGATTTCCTGTGCCAGTTTATCGCCTTGAACGGCTGCGTCATATACATCCTTTGAAGTAATGTTTTCTGCAGGAATATTACGGAGCAGACTTGCATCCGTGCGGGCAGCCAAAAATTCGCGAGCAGTGCGGGCTACACCGGTAGCCGAACAATAGGTTTCCAGACAACCTTTACGGCCGCAACCACAAAGACGACCATCGCGACGAGCGATAACATGTCCCAACTCACCGGCAAAACCGTCATGGCCATACACCATCTGACCGTTGATAACGATACCGCTACCTACGCCTGTACCCAGTGTAATCATGATAAAGTCTTTCATACCACGGGCGGCGCCGTATGTCATTTCACCGATAGCGGCAGCATTAGCATCGTTTGTCAGGGCTGTAGGAATGCCCAGTCTTTCTTCAAACATAGCAGCCAACGGAAGAATACCTTTCCAAGGTAAATTCGGAGCGAACTCGATAGTTCCTGTATAGTAGTTACCATTCGGAGCACCCACACCAATACCTCTGATTTTATCCACACCGCCATTGGTGATAATCAATGGAAGAAGATTTTTGCACACTTCATCTGCATATTCTTCTACCGTAGGATAACCGGATGTTTTGATAGAACTGCTTGCTATAATAGTTCCGCGTGCGTCTACAATTCCAAAGACGGTATTTGTTCCGCCTATGTCAATACCTACTACGTAGGGTTTCTCCATGTTTGAATTCATGATACTTTTATTTAAAAGGGTTAGTTAATCATTAAGTTTACTGCACACAAATTACGTAAAGAAGATTGAGTCTACAAAATGTTTTTCAAAAAAAGTTCAACCTCTTTGCAACTTTTCTTATCTCGCTACCGTCTAATAGAAGAAATTCATAAGAAAACTGAAACTAAATAAAGGAAACTGTGATACAACTGACAAATATCAATAAGACCTATAATAACGGAGCGCCTCTTCATGTGCTCAAGGGTATCGACCTCCACATCGGGCAAGGTGAGTTTGTTTCCATCATGGGAGCGTCAGGGTCAGGAAAATCGACTTTACTTAACATATTAGGTATTCTTGATAATTACGATACCGGAGATTATTATCTGAACAACGTACTCATCAAAAACCTAAGCGAAACCAAAGCCTCCGAATACCGGAACCGCATGATCGGATTTATTTTCCAATCATTCAATCTGATATCGTTCAAAGACGCAGTAGAGAATGTAGCACTTCCTTTATTCTATCAGGGAGTAAGCCGTAAAAAGCGCAATGCACTTGCTTTGGAATACCTCGACCGTCTAGGGTTGAAGGACTGGGCACATCATATGCCGAACGAGATGAGCGGCGGACAGAAACAGCGTGTGGCCATCGCCCGCGCACTCATCACCCGACCGCAGATTATTCTGGCGGACGAGCCCACAGGAGCATTGGACAGCAAGACCTCCGTAGAAGTGATGCAAATACTGAAAGACCTACACCGGACGGGGATGACCATCGTAGTCGTCACACACGAAAGCGGAGTTGCCAACCAGACCGACAAGATAATACACATTAAGGACGGTATCATCGAACGAATCGAAGATAACATTGCCCATGACGCTTCTCCTTTCGGCAAAAACGGATTCATGAAATAAAGACCAATCAGACATGATCGACATCTGGCAAGAAATATACAGCACCATTAAGCGCAACAAGCTAAGGACTTTCCTCACAGGGTTCGCTGTGGCATGGGGAATATTCATGCTTATCGTCCTCTTAGGGGCCGGCAACGGACTGATTCATGCTTTCGAAGAGGCTTCTTCAGAACGTGCACTGAACAGTATCAAGATCTATCCGGGATGGACTTCCAAGTCTTACGACGGACTCAAAGAGGGACGGAAGATCCAACTGGACAACAAGGACTTACGGATCACCGACACTCATTTTCCAGATTATGTAATTAAGGCCGGAGCTTCCATCTGGCAAGGTACCGTCACCATCAGTTTCGGCTCGGAATATGCCAGTGTCGGGTTGGCAGGCGTCTTTCCCAATCATATAGAAATAGAAACCATAAAGCTTTTTAAAGGACGTTTCATTAATGAGACGGATATTAAAGAAAGACGGAAAGTTATCGTCCTACATAAAAAAACGGCTGAGATTCTTTTTCATAAGACGCATACCGAACCTATCGGGCAGTTTGTCAATATGGGAAATGTTGCTTATCGGGTAGTGGGACTTTGCAACGACAAAGGAGATAGCGGCGAGAAACCTGCCCTCATACCTTTCTCTACCCTGCAAACGATCTACAATAAAGGAGACAAGCTGAGCTGCCTGACCATCGCTACGAAGAATCTGGAGACGATCGAAGCGAATGAAAATTTTGAAAAAGAGTATCGGAAAGCATTGGGAGCCAACCACCGTTTCGATCCTACCGACAACAGCGCCTTATGGATATGGAATAAGTTCACCAATTATCTGCAACAACAAAAAGGTATGGCCATTCTACGTACCGGAATCTGGGTGATCGGCATTTTCACTCTTTTAAGCGGCATTGTAGGAGTGTCCAATATCATGCTGATCACCGTTAAAGAACGTACACGCGAATTCGGTATCCGCAAAGCATTGGGAGCCAGACCGAGCTCGATCCTTTGGCTGATTATTGTAGAAAGTGTAATCATCACTACTTTATTCGGCTATATAGGTATGGTGGCGGGCATCGGAGTGACCGAATGGATGAATGCCGCTTTCGGCAATCAAGTCATGGATACCGGCGGATGGACAACAACCGTCTTCCTGAATCCGACCGTCGATATAAAAATCGCCATTCAAGCTACACTTACATTAATAATCGCCGGAACGTTAGCCGGATTGTTCCCTGCCCGCAAGGCTGTCAGCATCCGTCCGATTGAAGCACTTAGAGCAGATTAAGATTATGAAAATAGACATGGATACCTGTGAGGAAATCCTCATTACCATCACAAGAAATAAAACAAGAAGCCTGCTGACCGCATTCGGCGTGTTCTGGGGAATCTTCATGCTCGTAGCCCTTATCGGAGGCGGACAAGGATTGGAAGAGATGATGAAGAAAAATTTTGAAGGATTTGCCACCAATTCCGGTTTCCTTGCCGCACAAAGAACGGGTGAGGCTTACAAAGGTTTTCGGAAAGGAAGATGGTGGGATCTGGAAGCAACAGATATCAACCGCCTCCGGTCCCAAATCAAAGAAGCGGAAGTGATTACCCCTTCCACAGCCCGCTGGGGCTCCAAAGCCGTATACGAAGATAAAAAATACGATTGCAGTGTAAAAGGACTGTATCCGGACTATCTCCATATCGAATCACAGGAGATAGCATACGGCAGATATATCAATGATGTAGATATAAAGGAAAACCGCAAAGTGTGTGTTATCGGGAAAAGAATCTATGAGAGTCTTTTCAAGCCGGGCGAAGATCCGTGTGGCAAATACATACGTGTGGATGGAATTTATTATCAAGTCATCGGAATGTCCGCTTCCGAAGGAAACATGAGCATACAAGGACAATCTTCGGAGGCAGTCATCCTTCCTTTTACTACCATGCAGCAGACTTACAATCTGGGAGGGCAGATTGACGTGATCAGTTTCACCGTGAAACATGGAGTCAAGGTATCCGACATACACCCCCGAATGGAACAGATTATCAAAGCTGCGCATTATATCGCTCCCAACGACAAACAGGCACTTATGTTCCTGAATGCCGAAGCGATGTTTTCTATGGTCGATAATTTGTTTACCGGTATCCATATACTTATCTGGATGGTAGGATTGGGAACTTTGCTGGCGGGTGCTATCGGCGTGTCCAATATCATGATGGTCACCGTAAAAGAGCGTACCACTGAAATCGGTATCCGCCGGGCAATCGGAGCACGTCCGAAAGATATCCTGCAACAGATTCTGTCTGAAAGCATAGTGCTGACCGCCCTTGCAGGAATGTGCGGAATCTCCTTTGCCGTCATAGTGCTGCAACTAACAGAAATGGCAGCTAACTCAAATGGAGGTGATATCCGTTTCCAAATTACCTTCGGACTGGCAGTCGGAACGTGTATCTTACTGATTGGGTTGGGTATGCTAGCCGGGCTGGCACCTGCTTACCGGGCTATGGCTATCAAACCGATTGAAGCGATCCGGGAGGAGTAGAAGTTGAGAATGGAGAGTTGAGAGTTGAAAATTAGAAATTAAACATATATATCCAAGATGAAAAAGTATCTGAAAATCGCATTATTGGTAGTCGTTGCTATCATTTTTGTCGGAACATTTGTGTTTATTTATCAGAAATCCAAGCCTAAAGTAATCACTTACGAAACAGTTAGACCGGAAGTGACAGACCTGCAAAAGACAACAGTAGCTACCGGAAAGGTGGAACCGAGAGACGAAATCTTAATCAAGCCGCAAATTTCGGGCATTATAGACGAAGTATATAAAGAAGCCGGACAAGCTGTGAAAAAAGGGGAAGTCATAGCCAAAGTAAAAGTAATCCCTGAACTCGGACAACTGAATTCAGCCGAAAGTCGGGTGCGCCTGGCGGAAATTAATACCACACAGGCCGAGACGGACTTCGCCCGCGTCAGGAAACTGTATGAAGACCAGTTAATCAGTCGGGAGGAATACGAGAAAAGTGAAGTAGCCCTGAAACAGGCACGCGAAGAGAAGCAGACAGCCAAAGATAATCTGGAAATCGTAAAAGAAGGAATTACCAAAAACAGTGCCTCTTTCAGCAGTACCCTGATTCGTTCCACTATCGACGGGCTGATTCTGGATATACCTGTCAAGGCTGGTAATTCGGTGATTATGAGTAACACGTTCAATGATGGAACCACGATTGCCACAGTAGCCAACATGAATGACTTGATTTTTCGCGGCAATATTGATGAAACGGAAGTCGGACGCATTCACGAACAAATGCCGATAAAGTTGACAATCGGTGCTTTACAAAACCTGACCTTCAATGCCATTCTAGAGTATATATCTCCTAAAGGAGTAGAAACGAATGGAGCCAACCAGTTCGAGATAAAAGCCGCCATCTCTGTTCCGGATTCTGTTCAGATTCGTTCCGGATATTCGGCTAATGCGGAAATCGTGTTACAAAGAGCCAATCAGGTATTGGCAGTGCCCGAAAGCACTGTTGAATTTAGTGGTGACTCTACATTTGTGTATATCATGACAGATTCAGTGCCCGAACAAAAGTTCCAGCGTACACAGGTGACTGCCGGTATGAGTGATGGAATCAAGATAGAAATCAAGAAAGGGGTAACCGTTCAGGACAAAATACGTGGTGCAGAGAAAAAAGATAAATAATTAAATCCGATGAAAATAATTCGTAAAACCATATCAGCCCTTCTGCTTGCCGGAGTCGGAATCACCTCCATCCAGGCACAGAACAACTCTTCGCAAGCATGGACGCTGCGGCAATGTATCGACTATGCCATTGAGCATAATATAGAAATCCGTCAATCGGCCAATAATGTCGAAGCAGGCAAAGTGAGTGTAAACACCACTAAATGGGCACGCCTTCCGAATTTGAGCGGTAGTGCCAGCCAAAACTGGAGTTGGGGCCGTACTGCTTCTCCGATAGACAACTCGTATAGTGACATTAACAGCGCCAATACCAGTTTCAGTTTGGGAACAAACGTACCTATATTTACCGGTTTGCAATTGTCCAACCAATATTCACTTGCCAAACTGGATTTAAAAGCTGCCATAGAAGATTTGAATAAAGCCAGAGAAGATATTGCAATCAATGTCACTTCTGCTTATTTACAGGTTTTATTCAATCAAGAATTAAGTAAGATTGCTCATAATCAGGTCGATTTAAGCAAAGACCAGTTAAAACGTATTCAAGGTCTTCAGGGAGTGGGTAAGGCATCCTCTTCTGAAGTGGCGGAAGCACAAGCCCGTGTCGCACAGGATGAAATGACTGCTGTACAATCAGACAATACGTACAAACTGTCCTTACTGGATCTCACCCAACTTTTGGAATTACCCACGCCTGAAGGATTTGTACTCGAAAGCCCTAAGGAAGAATTAGAGTTCGAATCTCTTACTCCGCCGGATGACATATATACACAGGCACTTACTTACAAACCAAGCATTAAGGCTGCAGAATATCGTTTGCAAGGAAGTCTTAATAGTATTCGTATTGCCCAAAGTGCGTTTTATCCACAACTCTCTTTCAGTGCCGGTCTGGGAAGTAATTATTATACGGTTAGCGGAAGATCAGAGAGCAGCTTCGGCAGTCAGATGAAAAACAATCTGAATAAATATATAGGATTTAATTTGAGCGTGCCAATCTTCAACCGTTTTGCCACAAGAAACCGGGTACGCACGGCTCGTTTGCAACAAATAGATTTATCCTTGAAGTTGGACAACAGTAAAAAAGTACTCTATAAAGAAATTCAGCAAGCCTGGTACAATGCTCTGGCAGCAGAAAGTAAATACAACTCCAGTGAAGTGGCAGTAAAAGCCAACGAAGAGTCTTTCCGCCTGATGAGTGAGAAGTTCAATAACGGCAAGGCTACCTTTGTGGAATACAATGAAGCCAAACTTAATCTGACGAAAGCTCTTTCGGATAAGTTGCAGGCAAAATATGACTACCTGTTCCGGACTAAAATTCTGGATTTCTACAAAGGACAAGTCATTGAATAAAAAAGAAATAAAGTTGAGTTTAGTATAGTAGTTCCTTAAAACATATCCGTTGGTTCATTCGTTATTATAGAAAGAACTAACGGATATGAAGTATTTTATCGCTATAGTAATTGTAATGATTAGTAATACATTTTTAGGAGTTGCTAAACCAATGAAGAATCAAGCAGAAATCTATTTTGCGGGAGGATGTTTCTGGGGAACAGAACATTTCCTGAAACAAATTCGAGGAGTAGAAAGTACTCAGGTAGGATATGCCAACAGTAATGTTGCCAATCCGAGTTATGAACAGGTCTGTTCAGGAAAAACCAATGCTGCCGAAACAGTAAAGGTGGTTTATGATCCGAAAACGGTAGATTTGAATTTACTGCTCGATCTATATTTCAAGACAATCGATCCTACCAGCCTCAACCGGCAAGGTAATGATAGGGGAACGCAGTATAGAACCGGAATTTATTATGTAAATAAAGAAGTTCTCCCTGTCATCAAGCAGGCAATTCAATTATTATCTGCGCAATACAAAACTCCTATCGTCCTAGAAGTAAAGCCATTGACAAATTTCTATCCGGCAGAGACTTACCACCAGGACTATCTGGATAAAAATCCGGGTGGATACTGCCATATCAATCCCGCTTTATTCGAAATGGCACGCAAAGCGAATGCGCCGAAAGCCACTCGTTAAATAGATATTGAAGAGTTACAAAAGCTAATCATAACTGTTCATTAGAAAAACAGAACGGTGTACGAAAACGAACGAGGTTGTGTCAAAATGCTGACACAGCCTCATCCAAGTTACGGGCGCTGCCCGAAATAGTCTAGCCGGTGAAAATCCGGAGTCTAGTTCTCCTTCCGCTGAGGAGCAATGAGATTGATATAAATAATAAAGGAATAGGTTATCTTCTTGAACCGCTGCTGTTTCTTTCAGAGGAACGGGAAGAACTTTGAGTGCTATTGCTTCTCGCACTTCCGGAAGAAGAGCGTCTTTCTGTTTGTCCACTAGAGACATTGCTCCGGGTAGATCTAGTGCGTCCAGAATCACTGCGACTGGAGCTACTACGACTGGAACTACCGCGTCTGGAACTGGAAGAGCTGTTATTTCTCTCAGAACTGTTATTTCTATTATAGGAACTACTATCGTTTCGTCTACTTGAACTTCCTCTCGAACTACTACTTGTTTTTCCACTTTCACGATTGGAGGAACTGAAGCCAGTTGAACTTCCGCTTGTTGGTCTGCGATTAGAGCTTGAAGAACCGGGACCTGTTTCCGGACGACGACCGGAATTACGATCACTTCCTACTCTATTCGTATTCGTATTCCTATTTTTATCAGGAGCAACATTGCTACCAGGTCTTGTTGTCGTTCCCGGACGGTAAGAATTACCCGGACGTGTCGGTGCATTATGCGGACGTACCGAAGAATTCGGACGAATCCGAACCGAGCCAAAATCCGAACGGCGGTAAGAGTGATACACTCTTTGATCCCTTACCCGATGAGGCGTAGAATAATGGTGAAAATTATTGTATCTACCCCGATAATAGCTGGCATGATGAATATGCGGACGATAGTGCGCTCCACAATAGGTATGATAATGATAAGGCACACCGAAATAGAACAAGCCGCGATTCGGATAATTGATATAAACCCGTAAACTCCATCTTCCTCCGGTCACATAAATCGGCCGATAAAAATAATCGGCTCCCATGAACCGGCGATATTGCCCATCACTCAATACCCAACGAAGATCGTCATTACGGATGTCCAACGCTTCATAATAGTCATCCATCGCCCATTCATAACCACGTGCCACGTAATCCATGATATTACGGACCGAATAAATAAAGTCGTAATTAATCTCATACGCATCATTATATTGCTGAGTGGTCAGATTCAGTTCATACGCCATCTTATCTGTAAGAAAACGCGTTTCCTTACGTATCTTGCTAGTACTCATTCCTGCCATCACAGTCATACCTGCACCCAAACCGATAGCAAAAAGTAAAAATAATATCCGCTTCATAATTCAACCTCCTATCATTTATTATTTCAATAAACACCCACACTTAATCATTTATCACTATCGACGTCTGCCGTAGCTTTGGACAAACTTATTCATCTCATCCTTGTTAGACGAAAATGTCAGCGTAGCAATGACTGTAAAGAAAGCCCCTTTATCAACGATACGCGGATACATCATCTTCATAATCTCCATCCGGTCATCATCAAAAGTATAAAGTCGCGTCAATTCAAGACATTGTCCGGAAGTAAAATCCGAACCGGCCAACGCCGTCTTAATCATCTCCATGCGGTCATCCTTAAAAGGTTCTTTCTTCACCTCACTGAGAAACTTCTTAAAAAGTCTCTCACTCATCACTCTGTCATATTGACCATTATCCGGACAATATCCCTCTTGTCCGGGGCGGCCAGGCCTACCGGGACGAATCTCTCCACGTCCATCCACGTAAATCTCTTTCACGCTATTCCCATCAAAATAAATACGTTCATTATATAACCGCCTCCCTTTCCATACTCTCTCTCCCGGACGGGCAGAGCGTGTAGCATACACTTCAACGGTGTAATATCCTGATTTCAAGTTAGCGACAAAACATGTTGTAGTCGGCAGACACATCTGGTTTCCTCCAAAATATACAAGAATCGGGGTATCTCCGCCATCAATACGGATTCCACTTACAGTCTGAGCCTTTAAAGAGAGAGCAGCGAGTAGGATACAGAAACTTATTACAATCTTACGCATACTTATCCAGTTTTTATTATTAATATCTCTAATCTGATAGTACAAAAATAGGGTGAGAAAACTCCCCACCCCAATGATTCCCTCTATTCGTGCATAGGGATTTCCCTATTCTATTTAGGATTCCACCAAAGCAATGCCATCCTCATGCAAGGCAATCAGACGTTTCTTATACAAATCGCCTACTCCTTTCTTAAAGGTTTTCTTACTCACACCGAACGTATCATAAATATCTTCCGCAGGACTCTTGTCGTTCAGATGAATCCGTCCTCCCTGCTCTTTAATATAATCAAGCAATGTCTTCGCAAAATCATCGACCTTTTCAAAGCCCGGTTTCTGAAGAATCAAATCCACCTTTCCATCCTCACGCACCTGTTTCACAAAAGCCTTCATCTCCATTCCGGTCTCTATCGAACTGAATATTTCATTCTCATACAGTAAGCCGCTATATTTATTATCTATAATTGCCTTAAAGCCCAAGTCTGTTTTCTGCCAGATAAGAATATTTACCTCTTCCCCCGCAGTGTACTCCGGTTTATCCTTCGACAGATAACGTTCCACCTTTGCCGAGGCCACAATACGGTAACTTTCTTCATCAAGATGCGCATGAACCACATACTTCCGTCCAACCTGCATCTTCATCTTCTGTTCTCTGAACGGTACGAACAAATCCTTCATCAGTCCCCAATTCAGAAAAGCCCCATACTGATTCACCCAAGACACTTCCAGACAAGCAAACTGTCCTACTTGCACAAACGGAGTCAGCGTAGTAGCAATCAGCCTTTCATCCATATCCAGATAGAGAAACACATTCAAGATATCCCCTATCTTACAATCTTCGGGCACATAGCGGGTAGGCAATAAAATCTCACCTTCTTCCCCTCCATCAAGATATACGCCGAAGTCTACCTCCTTCACAACTTCAAGCTGATTGAACTTTCCTAATTCGATATTCATATTTTTCCTATTTATACACTATCATATTTATATCCATCGCAAAGATAGGAAATATAATCGAGACTTAGGGTAGAACGCAGTAATAAGACTGATGAATAGCGGTTTAGGTCACGGCCTTTTCATTTAAGAAATATTGTTCATTATTATTCAAAATAATCTCCTATATTTGAAATCTAATAGACGATATAAGCAAAATCAAGGAATTGCCATATCTATATTCATGGTGATAGACAGCTAATCGAACAAGGAGAAGACAAGAAAGGCAAGCTCTATAAAGCTTATTACAAAGAAGAACAACAGAAGTATGAACATAAAAGAGATACTTAACCAGCCCGAAGGGCGTAGATTGGAATTTAAGGCAGAGTTGCCGGAGCATTCCGATTTGGCTAAAACGGTTGTGGCATTTGCCAATGATGCAGGTGGCGACCTGTATATTGGTGTGGCAGATGATCCTCGTGAAGTGATAGGATTGGATGAGGACAAGTTGGTGGCTATCGAGGAGAAAATAAGTAATATTATTTTTGACCGTTGCTATCCTGCGATATTGCCGGAGATAAAATTTATAAGCGAAGAAAACAAACACTTGATTCAGGTGACTGTTTTCAGAGGTAGTACGCCACCTTATTATCTCAAAGAGAAAGGTAAGTTACAAGGGACATTTATTCGTGTAGGCTCGACCAATCGACTTGCGGATGAAGCTATCATCTCGGAATTGGAACGTCGGAGACGAAACATCTCTTTTGATAGCGAGGTTATACCAGATAAGCCTGTAAATGATTTGAACATAGATGGTTTTAAGGCTATATTCAAGGAGAAAACGGGGGAAGAATTATCCGACCAAGCTTTAAGGAAATTAGATCTGGTTAAAGATATGCAAGGAGTAGAATATCCGACCAATGCGTTGATTTTATTCTCGGACGACCCGTTGCGAAACTCGTTGTTTCACTATGTAAAGGTGGAGTGTGCTCGTTTTAAAGGTGTTAGTATCGATGATTTCATAGACCAAAAGAGTATTACGACCAATATTGCCACACAAGCAGAGGAAGCATACAACTTTGTATTACGCCATATCAATAAAGGTGCGACCGTTGAGGGAGTGTACACTGTCTCTCGTTGGGAGTACCCTGTTAAGGCAATACGTGAGGCGATTCGTAATGCGGTGGTTCATCGGGATTATTCTCTCACAGGAAAGGACGTTAAGATTGCAATCTATGATGATATGGTAGAGATAACCAGTCCCGGACTTCTGCCACCATCCATTGACTACGCTGCGATGGAAAGCCGCCAGAGCGATGCACGAAATAAAGTTATCGCACCGATTTTCAAGTGACTCGGAATTATAGACCAATGGGGCAATGGTTTAAAACTGATAGCGGATGAACTGAAAGAATATCCTAATATCGAACTTCGTTGGAAAGAAGTGGGGTTGTCGTTTCAGTTACAGTTTGTGAGGCTGGATTATCTGCTGAATGCAGAGCGGATAAAAGATGTACAGCAAGAGTTACAGCAAGAGTTGCAGCAAGAGTTACAAAAGACGACATTGTATTCAGAGGTATTGCGTTGTATAGCAAGTAATGCTTTATCAAGGCAAGGTATATCCCTTGCATTGGGACAAAAGAAAGTATCGGGACAATTGAATAAAATTATTCAAAAACTGATTGCCCACAACCTGATTGAAAGAACTATCCCTGAGAAACCTAACCATCCTGCTCAGAAGTTCCGGCTAACAGAACGTGGACAGTTATTTCTTGGTTTACTTGCAAAATGAAATGACTATGATATATAGCTATCTACATTGAAATAAAACTTTTCTAACTTTGTAACGAGATACAGAGAAATTTCTTATCTGCATCAAAGATAATCTATTTTGAACAGAACTACCCTTTCAGGCACTATAACTTTTCGTTATCGGGTAAAACTATTTACAATGAACAATCAGGCTCGCAATATGTTAACTTTGTAACGGCAAAAAGAAATGAAAAAGTTATTCACCTTTAAATATATTAAGCTTTATGGAATTTTTGACTAACGAGAAACTTACAATTGTGGGAGCTGCCGGAATGATCGGCTCTAATATGGCGCAAACAGCCATGATGATGAAACTGACTCCGAATATCTGTCTGTACGATCCATTCGCCCCGGCTTTGGAGGGAGTGGCGGAAGAACTGTATCACTGTGGCTTTGAAGGCGTCAACCTCACTTATACTTCCGACATCAAGGAAGCATTGACCGGAGCTTCTTATATCGTATCTTCCGGTGGAGCAGCCCGCAAGGCTGGCATGACTCGTGAAGATTTGCTGAAAGGTAATGCAGAAATTGCCGCTCAGTTCGGCAAAGACGTTCGCCAATATTGCCCGAATGTAAAGCACATCGTAGTCATTTTCAATCCTGCGGATATCACCGGGCTGATTACCTTATTATATTCAGGTCTGAAACCTTCACAAGTTTCCACCCTCGCCGCATTGGACAGCACCCGCCTACAAAACGAATTGGTGAAATACTTCCATATCCCCGCTTCCGACATTCAGAATTGCCGCACTTACGGCGGTCATGGCGAGCAAATGGCAGTATTTGCCTCTACAACAAAAATAAAGGGAGAACCGCTGACTGACTTTATCGGTACCACCCGCCTGCCATTGCACGAATGGGAAGAACTGAAAGTACGCGTCATACAAGGTGGAAAACATATCATCGACCTGCGCGGACGTTCTTCTTTCCAGAGTCCGGCCTATCTTTCCATCGAAATGATTGCCGCCGCTATGGGAGGACAACCTTTCCGCTGGCCTGCCGGAACCTATGTCTCAAACGGGAAGTTCGATCATATCATGATGGCAATGGAAACTTCGATCACCAAAGATGGCATTACTTATAAGGAAGTAGCGGGAACGCCTGCCGAACAGGAAGAATTGGAAAAGAGCTACGAACATCTGTGCAAGCTCCGCGACGAAGTCATTGAAATGGGAATCATCCCAGCCATCAAAGACTGGCATACATTAAATCCGAACATCCATTAAACGGATAATATTAGTATAACGCCGGAACTGAACGATATTTTCTATATCGGAGTTCCGGCTTATTTTGTTTATGAGTGCGACGCAGGCAGGGAAGAACATTCCGGGCAAACGCCCTTCAACACATAGTTTATACTATGCAGTGCAAATCCCTTCGGCAGATCAATGACCGGAATATGCGTGCCTTCCAGGCAGAATGTCCTGTGACATTTCTCGCAATAGAAATGTGAATGTAAATCCTGAACCACACAATTGCAGGAATTATCACAAACAGCATATTTCAACGACCCGCTTCCATCATCTATACTATGTATCAGGTGATGCGATAAAAAGAGAGCGATTGTCCGGGATATAGTCGACTTGTCAACCGTATCCAATAACGTTTCCAAATCGAGCAATGATACCGCACGCCCGACTTCCATCATATTCTTCAGTATGAGAAGCCTTATCGCCGTCGGTTTGATATCTCTCCGCGCCAACTTATCCAAATAAATATTCTCTTCCATATTCTCTCCTATTTTATCATTTTCTGTATTCTTACAGCATTCATAATAGCAAGCAACGCCACACCGACATCCGCAAAAACGGCTTCCCAAAGAGTAGCGATTCCACCCGCTCCCAATATCAGCACTAACAGTTTCACTCCGAATGCAAGCGTAATATTCTGCCAGATAATCCGGTGCGTCAGTTTTCCTACCTTTATAGCTTCCGCCACCTTAGACGGCTGGTCCGTCTGAATCACCACATCGGCGGTTTCTATTGCCGCATCACTGCCCAAGCCACCCATAGCGATACCGACATGGCTCAACGCCAATACGGGCGCATCATTCATGCCATCGCCTACAAACGCTATCTGATTAGCCTCATCCTGCCGCAGTTCTTCCAGATGTCGCACTTTCCCGTCCGGCAGCAAGTCTCCATACGCTTTCGATATACCTAGCTTTTCAGCAAAGTTAGTAACAATACTTTGTTTATCACCGGACAATATCTGAATGTTTTTAACCTTCAACGCTTTTAGTTTATCAATCGCTGTTTTCGCATCGTCTTTCAGCGTATCAGCTAATAACAAATAACCGGCATAGTTAGTTCCGATAGCACAGACCACAACCGTATCGGTTATCTTCAACAATTCTGCCGGATATGCAATATTAAATTTGGACAACAGCCGACTGTTTCCGACCAACACAGTGTTTCCGTCAACCGTCGCCTCCAGACCAAAACCGGCAAACTCTCTCGTATCGGAGGTTGACATCAGTTCTACATTCTGTTGTTTCGCATATTCCACAATGGCTTTAGCTATCGGATGTGTGCTATTTCGTTCTACCGAAGCTATCAATCGGATCAGCTCTTCTTTCGCAATACCGGACACCGGTTTACATTCCTGCACCTCAAACGTTCCTTTGGTCAGAGTCCCTGTTTTATCGAATACAACTGTATTGATTTTCGTAATAGCATCCAGATAGTTCCCGCCTTTAAACAGGATGCCAAGCCGGGATGCGGCTCCGATACCTCCAAAATATCCCAACGGGATACTCACCACCAAAGCACATGGACACGAAATTACGAGAAAAACCAAAGCTCTGTACAACCAATCATTAAATGTAAATACAAAGTGCGTGCCAAACAATGAATAGACAAATGGCAGAAGAACGATTAATACTGCCATCCCTATTACAATCGGGGTGTAGACACGCGCAAACTTCCGAATAAACAACTCTGCCGGTGCTTTCCGTTCGGAAGCGTTCTGAACCAGTTCCAGTATCCGGGCAAGCGCACTTTTATCAAAAGGTCTTGTCACCTTTATACGAATAACCTTATCCGTCACAATCATTCCGGCAAGTACTTCCTCTCCTTCCCGAATATTGCGCGGCACACTTTCACCCGTTAGAGCCGCTGTATTGAATGCAGCGACCTCACTCTCCATCGTTCCGTCCAGAGGTACCCGCTCACCTGCTTTTACTTCAATTATCTCACCGACTTTGATATTCTTCGGGCTCTCTACAATCAATTCATGATCTCTCAGCACCAAAGCTTTTTCCGGTCTCATATCCAAGAGAGTGCCAATATTACGTTTCGCTTTATCAACCGCTTTCTCCTGAAATAGCTCTCCGACTGTATAGAACAGCATTACAGCCACCCCTTCCGGATACTCGCCTATATAAAACGCACCGATTGTAGCCACAATCATTAAAGTAAACTCACTGAAATAATCGCGTTCCTTCATGCCTTCCCAAGCCTCTTTCATCACAGGAATCCCTACCGGGAGATAAGCTATGACATACCAGGCCAAAGCAACATATTCCTTCTGGAAAAATGCCACATCCAAAGCATTCATCACGATACCGGCTATCAGCAATATAAATGAAAGTCCGACTTTCCAATATTCTTGAAATACAGACCTCTTAACTCCATTTTCCTTTTCAGACGCACACCCGTGTCCGTGTGCACAACAACTGCAATGTCCCATATCTTTCCTCTTTTAGTTGCTGCAAAGATAGCGAATGATTCGTGCAACAAAGTTGCAAATTATCATACAACAGCAGTTCACCTTACCGCAACAACCATTTCCAAACAGATACGACTTCTATGTCCAACTCATTTTCTGAATTAGAACGACAACTCTCCGGATTCGTTATAAAAAAAGGTGTACCTTGTTTTTTACAGGCACACCTTTTAATATGTGTTATCAATCAAATTTTACTTATCCTTTACCGGACGGACTTTCATTCCAAAACAGCGGTCATAACCGTTCAGTTGAGTGTAGTCGAAACCCATTGTCGCCAAGCTTTCATCACACCATCCTAACTTTTGACCAGCGCCAAAAAGGTAACCTCCAGGACGTTTAGTACTTGCAGAAATCTGCGTAGACAAATCACTTGTCCAATAATACAATCCCGAATAAGGCCACCAAGCATCATCCAGTTCCTTTATAGTAATACTTTTATCCGTATCAGTTTTTTCATTACTGCCGTAATATCCGGTTTTAGGAAGCACGATAGTATTGTTGGTGATTGTTGATGTAACCATCCATGCATCTACCTCTACCTCATAAGATTCACCCGTTTCATGATTATAGCAACTAATCTTTGTTTTACCCTGTACGCACATTGTATTCGGACCGTTAAACAAGTCGTTCATTTCTTCACTGGTCGGCATACGCCATCCGTTTCCCCAACGCATCACAGCTACATCATCCGTAGGATCAAGACGCGTCTTTCCGTCCTGTGACACTTTATTTTCCGTCCACTGATATTTGGTCAATTTAGTCGTACCGTCAAAATAACGGTAATTATTGTAATTATAGTAGTTCTTGCCGGCTTTGTTGGTATATGGATAATAAGATGCATCGTTTTTATAAGTTACATCCCCATACGTAAACGAGGTATTCTCATTGTCCCCGGGATGGTCAATCGTTTTCCCTGTGAAAATCTCACCCCATGCATAGTAACCTTCGATATTCTCTTCAGACCAGATAATCTTACCCATATCTTTGCCCGGATGAGGATCTTCAGGAGTACTGCTTTTTACGCACATTAACGGATCGTGACTATCAGCCAAAGCTTTAAGTTCTACTTCCGTCCAAGTATGCCCTGCGGTATTCTGCGGCCAAATCCACACTTCGAAAGTATTAATCACCGGTTCTTCATCACCGCCGTGCTTATTACCTTCATAAAGATTGTCAAGACCACCGATAATAATATCAAAATCACCGGAAACCGACAAGTTGCCGTATTTATATTCGTTGATTTTATTTCCCTCTGCATCAACCCCATAGCAACCATCAAGATAAGTTCCATCTGTAGAACGGATAGCAAAATCATCGGCTTTGCATTCAAGATGTTCGATATCTTTAAATGTAAGACGTAATTTCTCACACTCACTGGCGCACTCTTGATAGACGTGTACTGATACTTTTATGTAGGGCACTGTGCCGTTTGACTGAAATCCGGCAGCCACATCATATTTGGCACAAAGAGTTTCCTCTTCACCTACAACAAGAGATCCTCCACCACGTGTAACACTTTGCTTCTGTCCAATGCTCAGATTCGTTCCATTGGTGAAAACTGAAGTAATTTTTGATACCGTAGGAATAGAAGTTCCACCATCGGGGATTTGCTCGCCGATTGAATCATCAGAACAGCTGCCTGTTAACAGAGCACCCGCAACTAACAAATAAAAACTAAGCTTTTTCATTATCATCCTATTACATTACATATAAAGACTTAAACCCTTATTTACATATTTGCTTACCGAAATGAATATATAAATCAAGCAAATATACATATTATACAAAAATAATCAAGTTTTCCGTTACATCATTTAATATTAATTATCTTATACTGCTGAAAGGTCCGATGAAATATGAAAAACATCTGCCACCCTACACCATCTACAACTTATTTCACTGAACAACAACAAATTAAGCAGGTGTAGGATACAGGTGACAGATGGTGTAGGATATACGTATCTGTCACCCAATACGACTATACGATTCGCCCCATACGACCACACGATTCGACTAAAACGACTATACGTTTCACCCTAAACATACGGCATAGAGTGGCGTTTCATCAGCGTGAAACAAAGTGTTTACCGCCGTGAAACAGAATGTTTCACCACATGGAATAGAGTGTTTCAAACACCTATGAAACAAAAGAATAAAGAGCAACAGGAACATTCGACCGGAGATTTCTACAAAGGACCTATATAATAACGAGTTTTCTTGCATGAACAGAAGAAATATACTACCTTTATAGGATATTTCAAACAAAAAACAATTCATGAAAATTACTCAGTTAAGAGACAAAGAAGAGACTACTGCCCTCACCACAATGGACATAGAAACATGGATAGAAAAAACAAAAACTGAAATCAAGGCACGACCGGTTACCGTTTTCAGAGAAATGCTCAAGTATACCCTACCCGATGAACGCTGCTACGGAGCAGACAAGTTACCCAAGATTCTACCCGCCGCCGATTTCCGCCGGACAGAAGGGGGAAAACAAATGAAAAGCTATAACGGAATAGTAGAATTGACCGTCGGTCCGCTTTCCGGAAAATCGGAGATCGCATTCGTAAAAAAGCGGGCTTGGGAACAACCGCAGACATTCTGCACCTTTACAGGCTCAAGCGAGCGAACCGTAAAAATCTGGGTCCGGTTTACCCGTCCGGACGGTTCTCTCCCACAAAAGAGAGAAGAGGCGGAAATGTTCCATGCGCACGCCTATCAGTTGGCTGTGAAATGTTATCAGCCGCAGATGCAGTTCAATATCTTACTCAAAGCACCTTCGCTGGAACAGTTTTCACGGTTGTCGTTCGATCCGGATCTGAAGTACCGCCCCGACTCCGTACCGTTCTATCTGTCGCAACCCGCCGGGATGCCCGAAGAGCTGTCCTATCGGGAAGCAGTACGCTCGGAAAAATCACCCTTGACACGTGCCGTTCCGGGATATGATACGGAGCGGGCGGCATTCATGCTCTTCGAAGCCGCTCTGAAAAAGACACGCGAAGAAATTTATAAAGCGGAAAATGACGGAGCACGTCCCAAAGAAAATGATTTTCAAGCCATAGTGACACGACTTGCCGCCAACTGCTTCTATTCGGGCATTCCCGAAGAAGAGACGTTGAAACGCACGGTCTACCATTATTATCTGCAAAGGCAGGAAACACTGATCCGGCAGTTAATCAGGAATGTATATGAAGAGTGCGAAGGCTTCGGCAAGAAAAACAGCTTAGGCAAAGAGCAACTGCTCGCCATGCAGACTGAAGAGTTTATGAAGAGACGTTACGAATTCCGTTACAATACTCAAATAGGGGAAGTGGAATATCGTGAACGAAACTCGTTCCGCTTTTATTTCAACCCGATCGACAAGCGGATATTGAACAGTATCGCGCTGGACGCGCAAGCGGAAGGTATTCCGTTGTGGGACCGGGATATCAACCGGTATATTTATTCGAATCGTGTGCCGGTATTCAATCCGCTGGAAGATTTTCTTTACCATCTCCCCGGCTGGGATGGAAAGGACCGCATCCGCAAACTGGCACAAACAGTGCCTTGCGGAAATCCGCATTGGGTGGAGCTGTTTCACCGGTGGTTTCTGAACATGGTCGTTCATTGGAGAGGTACAGATAAAATGCACGCGAACAACGTTTCTCCGCTATTGGTGGGCGCACAAGGCACACGTAAGTCCACATTCTGCCGCAGCCTCATCCCTCCTGCCATACGTGTTTACTATACGGATAGCATTGACTTCTCGCAAAAGAAAGACGCCGAACTTTATCTGAACCGGTTTGCGCTCATCAACATTGACGAGTTCGATCAGATAAGTGCTACGCAACAGGGATTTCTGAAACATATTCTGCAAAAGCCCATCGTTAATATACGCAAGCCTCACGCTACCGCCGTGCTGGAGCTGCGCCGTTATGCTTCTTTTATCGCCACGAGCAATCAGAAAGATCTTTTGACCGACCCTACGGGCAGCCGTCGTTTCATCTGTATCGAAGTGTTGGGGACAATAGATACCAATCGGGCGATAGACTATGAACAACTGTACGCACAAGCCATGTATGAGTTGGATCATGGCGAACGCTATTGGTTTGATCCGGCCGAAGAGCGGATTATGACCGAGAGTAACCGTGAGTTTGAACAGGTTTCACTAGAGGAGCAACTGTTTTACCGTTATTTCCGTGCCGCCAAAGAGGAGGAAGTCGGTGAATGGCTTTCCCCGGCAGAGATTCTGGATGAGGTTGGCAGGAACAGTGCTATTCCTCTGTCCAACAAGCGGGTAAGTGTGTTCGGGCGGGTGCTTCGCAAGCATGAGATTCCTTCAAAACGCACGAAACACGGGAGTGTTTATCATGTAGTAAGGCTTTCATAATAAAGGAACAGATGGGTGTAGGATACTTTATCCTACACCCATCTGCAACCCCAATCTTACACCCCGTCAACTCACTGTCATTCAACAGGATACATGCCATCCGGTGTAGGATGGCAGATGATTACCATTCAAATTCTTCTGTGTAGGAGTCGAACACAGGTTCTTCCGTAATACCTTTCTGACGGAACAGCCGACAAATGTATTCTTGTTGTTCGGGAGCAATATATTTCTCCTTACGATAAAAGCGATAATACATGGCACGGCCGAAATGCCCTAGCAACATATTCTTCAAGGACACTGCATCCCGATGCGGAACTGTATCCAGCAAATGGGTAACTCCCCAAGCGACCCGTATCTTCCGAACCGGCTTATAGAACGGACAGGTGTTCACCTCTTCCGGAACACATTTCGGATTTACCACAGAAATGATGGAATGCAGATCGGTACTGTGCACCGCCACCAAATGACGCAAACATTTTTCTCCTTTCGGACACCTGTCATTAAAGCAGTGGGCAAAATTGTATGGTACTGCCCCATAGTCAAAATTATCTTCCATTATCGTTTTTATTAGTCACACAGATATACTCCACAGAAAATGCTATCAGGAGTTTTCTTTCCTGTCATTCCGGATAAACTCCAGCAGCCTTTCCACCGCTTCTTCTTCCGGAATATTCTTTTCTACACAGACTTTCCCTTTATACAGGCTGATCTTACCCCGTCCCGCACCGACATAGCCGTAGTCCGCATCCGCCATCTCACCGGGACCATTTACGATACATCCCATAATGCCGATTTTCAGTCCTGTCAGATGTGAAGTAGCCGCCTTGATACGGGCAATCGTCTTTTCCAAGTCGTAGAGTGTACGTCCACAACCGGGACAAGAGATATACTCCGTCTTTGAAGTACGGGTACGTCCCGCCTGCAAGATTCCGAAAGCCGTCGCATCAATTACCGCATGACTGAGGTTACCTTGATTGAATATAAAGATTCCGTCACAAAGCCCGTCAAAGATCAGAGCCCCCATGTCCGCCGCAGCTTTTATCTGCAAGTCCTCCGCATCATCCTCCGCATAATGCTGGAAGAAAACAACCGGATTTTGCAGCCCCTCTGTCATCAGTTGATGTACCAACGCACGATGTTCGCCCAAACGGTTCGGATGGTTGCTTTGAGAAACGACAACCACTTCGGGATGTTGTTTCAGACAGGCAATCACTTCATCCGTCTGTGCCATATAAGGCATAAACAGGAATTTGAGTTCCGCATTACATCCTCCCATCAACGGCAGTTGCTGATGATTATAAGCAGGCCAAGTACCGGCTTCTCCGGTCCATACGTCCGCATCAAGAATATAGTCCACACCCTCTTCCCGTTGTTCGGGCAAAGCACGTCCGGCATAAATATAGTCCGGAGTAAATTGCGGATTCACTTCGTTTTTCCCGTCCATACGGTCGGCAATGACCACAGGCACGTGTTCACCTCCTATATTGCGGACAGCCCGCGTCTTACGGCGTTCGGGCGACAAATAGTTAAATCCAGGCGCTTCCAATCCGGGAATATAAGGATGATTCCGCCTCAACAGTATATAGTCCACCAACTTACGGGCAACAGGAATTTCCGCTTCGGGAGCTTCACTCAAAGATACCCGTATAGTATCCCCCAGTCCGTCAGCCAACAGCGCACCAATGCCGAGAGCGGACTTGATACGTCCGTCCTCACCGTCTCCGGCCTCTGTCACTCCAAGATGCAACGGGAAAGCCATCCCTTCTTTCTCCATCACAGCTACCAACAGACGGACGGTTTTCACCATGACAACCGTATTGGACGCTTTGATGGAAATAACCACATCGGTAAAGTTCTCTTCAACACAAATGCGAAGAAACTCCATACAAGACTCTACCATGCCTTCGGGCGTATCACCATAACGGGACATGATGCGGTCGGACAAAGAGCCGTGGTTCACACCGATACGGATAGCCGTGTGATTCTCTTTACAGATATTCAGAAAAGGCACAAAGCGGTCATGAATTTTCTGTATTTCCTGCGCATACTCCTCGTCGGTATATTCCAGCTTCTTAAAAGTACGTGCAGCGTCTACATAATTTCCCGGATTGATGCGTACCTTTTCCGCATATCGGGCTGCCACATCGGCAACTTTCGGATTAAAGTGTACATCGGCAACCAATGGAACCATATATTCCTGACTGCGCAAACCGATATTAATATTTTTCAGGTTCTCCGCTTCCTTGATACCTTGTGTCGTCAGACGGACATACTCACCGCCCGCGTCGACAATACGTTTCGCCTGTTCCACACAAGCCTGCGTATCCTGCGTAGACGTATTGGTCATCGACTGGATACGAATAGAATTGGGGCCACCCAACGGTACGGCCCCAATATTCACTTCGGTAGTTTCCCTCCGAAAATAATTGAATAGATCCATTAGTTCGTTTTATATTCAAACTTGACTTCTTTCAGTTCTTCGTTTGCTTTTACGATTTTCTTTTTCAGTCCTTCTTTGTAAGCTGCAAATGCTTCCGCCAGCTTTTCATCACTCAAAGCAAGCATCTGAATGGCCAAAATAGCCGCATTCATCGCTCCGTTGATAGCAACAGTGGCTACGGGAATGCCCGGAGGCATTTGAATGATGGAATAAAGTGCGTCCACACCATCGAGCACGGAGCCTTTCACCGGCACTCCGATTACAGGAAGTGTGGTGTTAGCCGCAATTACACCGGGAAGGGCGGCAGCCATTCCGGCAGCAGCGATAATTACTTTAATGCCACGGGTACGGGCATTCTTAGCAAACTCTTCCACAGCCTCAGGCGTGCGGTGAGCGGAAAGCGCGTTCATTTCGAACGGTACATGCATATCATTCAGCAGTTGTGCGGCCTTTTCCATAACTGGAAGGTCGGACGTACTGCCCATGATGATACTTACAATTGGAGTCATATTTTTAATGTTTAATTTATCCGTTAATCACTTCTTTATACCCTTCCGCATCCAGCAAGTCTTCTACCGCCTTCACATCAGCAGGTTTCATCTTAATCAGCCAACCCTCGCCGTATGGGTCTTTATTCACCAGTTCCGGGTTCTCTTCCAGCGCTTCATTCTGTTCCAGCACCTCACCTGCTACCGGCAGGAAAAGATCGGAAATTGTTTTCACTACTTCGATGGTTCCGAAAACCTCACCGGCTTCCAGCGACTCACCGACCGTCGGTATGTCCACAAACACAATATCGCCCAATTGCTCCTGAGCATAATCGGTGATACCTACGTATGCAATGTCTCCTTCTACGCGAATCCATTCATGTTCGTTCGTGTACTTCAAATTCTGTGGAAAGTTCATAATAATTAGTTTTTAGGATTTATACTGTTTTAAAATAAAAATACTCGAAATAAGATATTACTCACCGGATGAAGCACCAAAAGGGCGCATACCAGGCCGACCGTAAAACCGGAAATGACCTCTCCCAGCGTATGATGTCCCAGAATGATACGGGCAGAACCCAGCACACCGGCTATCAATATAAACAGGCACAGCCACCCTACCGGATTATAACCGAACAAGGCGCTAAAGGAAACCAATCCGCCTATCACTCCGCCTATGCCCGCCATATGCTCGCTCAGTTTCCATCTCAGATTTACTGCTATGCAAATGATGGAGACTACGAGAGAAGCCAGAATAATGCCGGTCATGTACCAAGGCAGATTCAGCCTACGCATCATCAACAGGCAGAATACATACGAAATGATAGTCAGCAGGATAGGTACAAAACGTTTCTTCCGTTCGCCCAGCTCCTGACGGGCAAAACCGTTGATCTTGCGGAACAAAAAGATGGTTATAGTGGGAGTCAATATAGTAAAGCAATAGACAATTCCCAATACAATCAACTTATATACCATCGGCATGATGCGGAGATAAGAAAACAAGAATAACACCAGAAATGACAAAAACGGAATAGAAAACGGGGTAAACACCATCGAAGTGACTCTTGCCACCTGCAACATTGTCTTATCCGCTATGATATGCTCTTTCTCTCTGTCCATTATCAATTATCTATTAATCAATTATTTTCTAAGTCTTGCCACCGGGATATTCAACTGCTGACGGTATTTCGCCACTGTCCGACGTGCAATGGGGTAGCCTTTTTCTTTCAGTATGTCCGCCAATTCATCATCTGTCAACGGTTTCTTCTTGTCTTCTCCGTCGATACATTCTTTCAAAATCTTACGAATCTCGCGGACAGACATCTCTTCCCCGTCTTCCGTCGTATATCCGTCGCTGAAGAAGAACTTCAACGGATAAATACCGAAATTGGTCTGCACATATTTACTGTTGCTGACACGGGAAATGGTCGATATATCCAGTCCCGTGCGTTCGGCCACATCTTTCAGAATCATCGGTTTCAGCAGGGATTCGTCCCCTTCGAGAAAGAAAGGACGCTGCAGGTCGATGATAGCTTGCATAGTAGTCATCAACGTATTCTGCCGCTGTTTGACCGCATCTATAAATCCTTGCGCCGCATCCATCTTCTGTTTCAGAAACATCATCGCTTCTTTGGACTCTTTGGACTGGTTGGCCTTATTCTTGGTATGTTCCTCCACCATCTCCGTAAAATCACGGCTCATACGAAGCTCCGGAACATTGCGGTTATTAAGGCTGACATTGATAGTACCGTCATCATACGTTTCTACGATGAAGTCGGGGACTATCTGCTGGAGGTTCCTCCCGATAGCCTCTCCCAAAGAAGCTCCCGGACGGGGATTCAGCTTTGTAATCTCACTGATAGCTTCATTGAATGTTTCTTCATCAACATCCAGCTTTTTTATAATCTTTTCCCAATGCTTCCGGGTAAATTCTTCATAACAATCTCTGACGATGCGTTCTTCGATATCCAATATAGGAGCGGGATTCATCCCTTCTTCCTTCTTCCGGCGGATCTGTATCAACAGGCATTCTTGAAGGTCACGTGCTCCGATACCTGCCGGATCGAAATCCTGCAAGATGCAGAGTGCTTCTTCCAGCTCCTCTTCCGTAGATTCTATACCGGCATAAATAGCCAGTTCGTCACAGATACTTTCCAAAGATTTGCGGAGCAGGCCGTCATCGTCCAACGAGCCGATCAGGTATTCCACCAGTTCATGCTGGTGTTCTGTCAAATTGCGTTCACGAAGCTGCTCTTTCAGTATTTCGTAGAAAGAGGTAGAGTCGGAGAACGGGATATCTTCCGCCTGCTCGTCTTTGGATCGGTTGTTCTCTTGCAGTTTGTAGTCGGGAATATCGTCTTCGGTGAGATAATCACTCAAAGAATCGTATTCGTTGGCATCATTCTCCATACCCTCTCCGGAAGTGTCACCATCGGAATATTCATCTGCGACATTCTCTTCTTTGCCCTCCTCAAGTGCCGGGTTTTCAAGCAGTTCAGCATGGATACGGTCTTCCAGCTCTACTGCGGGAAGCTCCAACAGTTTCACGACTAGAATCTGCTGAGGCGAGAGCGTTTGGATTTGCTGTTGCGCCTGCGATTGTATTTGACGGGAACCTTGTGCCATATTCGTTTTTGCTTTCTACTCTGTTTCTCGCTACAAAAGTAACTTTTTAACCAGAGATTACACAGATTAGAGGAATAATTTTTAATCCTATAACACAAAAATCGTTATCTTTGTTGCACGAACTTAAAATTAGAACAATATGTTTGCCAAAGAAACGTATATGCAGCGAAGAGCCCTGCTGAAAAAGAAATTAGGCTCCGGAGTTTTGTTATTTCTAGGAAATGACGAGTGCGGACTAAATTACGAAGATAATACCTTCCGCTATCGTCAGGATTCTACTTTCCTTTATTATTTCGGACTGTCATGTGCAGGACTTTCGGCAATAATCGATATTGACGAAGACAAGGAAATTATTTTCGGTGATGAATTGTCAATTGATGCCATCGTGTGGATGGGGTCACAACCTACACTACATGAAAAATGCGAACGGGTGGGCGTGGCTAACTTACTGCCATCCGCTGAAATTGTCAGCTATCTCCATAAATGTGTCCAAAAAGGGAAGTCGGTGCATTATCTGCCTCCTTACCGTCCCGAACATAAGCTAAAACTGATGGATTGGCTGGGTATTCCCCCTGCACATCAGGAAGGTTCCGTTCCATTCATCCGCGCCGTAGTAGCCCAGCGGAACTATAAATCGGCAGAAGAAATCGTAGAGATAGAAAAGGCCTGCAATGTGACTGCCGATATGCATATCACCGCCATGAAAGTACTTCGTCCGGGTATGTATGAATATGAAGTGGTGGCGGAAATGAATCGGGTAGCGGAGTCCAATAACTGCGAACTTTCTTTCGCTACAATCGCTACCATCAACGGACAAACTTTGCATAACCATTATCACGGCAATAAAGTAAAACCGGGTGATCTGTTTTTAATAGATGCCGGTGCGGAGGTTGAATCGGGATATGCAGGAGATATGTCATCTACCATTCCTGCCGACAAGAAATTCACTCCCCGCCAACGGGAAGTCTACGAGATACAGAATGCCATGCATTTGGAATCGGTTAAAGCACTCCGACCGGGCATTCCTTATATGGATGTATATGAATTGTCCGCCCGTGTCATGGTTGATGGGATGAAAGCTCTCGGACTGATGAAAGGCAATGCGGAAGACGCTGTTCGCGAAGGTGCGCACGCCTTGTTCTATCCGCACGGATTAGGCCACATGATGGGGCTGGATGTACACGACATGGAAAATCTGGGAGAAATATGGGTAGGCTACAACGGTCAGCCGAAGAGTACGCAGTTCGGCCGCAAGTCACAACGCCTTGCCATACCTCTGGAACCTGGATTTGTACATACGGTAGAACCGGGTATATACTTTATTCCGGAATTGATCGATATGTGGAAAGCGGAAAAGAAATTTACCGATTTCATCAACTACGACGTAGTGGAAACTTATAAAGATTTCGGCGGTATCCGCAATGAAGAAGATTATCTGATTACCGAGACCGGCGCCCGTCGATTAGGCAAGAAGATTCCTTTAACGCCGGAAGAGGTGGAGGCTTTGCGATAATTGTTTACCACAGATTACACGGATTAACACAGATAATAAATAGATATTGATACTCAATGTATTAATCTAATCTGTGTTAATCCGTGTAATCTGTGGTGAAAATGACTTCAATCATCCCAATCGGATAAAGGTAATACTTTCTTTCCATACCACCTCATCCAGGCATACGCCTTCCTTTTTCTAAGATAAAGTGTATCACCACAATTCTCCAGTGCCTCCCAATCAAAGACAGAGTGAGGACGGAACGACTTTTCCAACCAATAAAAGATATGGTAAGTCGCAAAGGGAAGCAACATCCACCACCATGAGAAGAACAACGACAAGACCAAAGCGGGTAGCAACGTCAACAAGAAGCATTCCCAGAACTGCCTTGCATGGATTCTGACTTCCATATCTTCCCAAATCTCCAAATATTTATATCGGGTAAAAAAAAGACCACCCAACATAAAACAATGCTTCTTTCCTTTTCCTAAGAACCATTTTGCCAAAAGATTATTATAAAAAATCATACTCTTACTATTTTTGTATATAATCTACATTAACAGAATATGAAATCAAAGGTTTAGGCTTTTAGCGTTTAATATCATTATACACACCCTCTTTCCACTTAATATTTAAAGCTGCTTCCCCCAAGAAATTCGCGAAGCAAAGAAGTCGGCGGAATTTCCTTATCCTGTACGGGAACGAAATATTTGATAAACTTCAATAACCGATAAGCCTCGCAATATTCGGGACAATTACGCGGTACTCCCATCAATATAGGCTCGGCATGGAGACGAAGCACGGCAAACTCGAAAAGCAGTGCCGAGTTAAACATTACATCTGCATTTTCCTGATAAGGGAAGATCCACTTGTCTTCACCCGCACGCACACTAGGCCAACGCGAGATTGTCTCACGGGCAGAATATCCCCGATAATTGAAATCACGGATAATACGGCGTAACAAACGATTGTCCGTTGTCGGAATCCAGTTGTGATCGTCCAACGAAATGGTCGTCAACGCAGAAACATAAATCTTGAACTTCCGTTCTGCCGGAATATGAGGAGTAAGCTCGGGATTTAAGGCATGAATACCTTCCAGGATTAAAATCGTATTATCTTCAATTTTCAGTTTATCACCCTTATACTCTTTCTTTCCGAGTGAGAAGTTAAAACGGGGAAGTTCCACCTCCTCTCCACGAAGCAATGCCTGCAACTGCCGATTAAACAGTTCCAAGTCGAGCGCGTAAAGCGATTCATAATCATAGTTTCCATTCTCATCCAACGGCGTATCTTCACGGTCTACAAAATAATTATCGAGAGAGATAGGATACGGCTTTAACCCGTTCGTCATAAGCTGAATAGAAAGGCGTTTGCTAAAAGTAGTCTTTCCCGAAGAAGACGGTCCGGCTATCAGCACCAGTTTCACCCGGTTTCCGTTTTCTCCCCGACGGAAGATGGTATCAGCAATCTGAGCAATCTTCTTTTCCTGCAATGCTTCCGCAACGTTTATCAAATCCGTCGCGTGTCCTACTTCACATGCCAGATTGAAATCACCCGCATTGTTAAGCCCCATGATATAGCTCCAATTCAGATATTCCTTAAAGACATCCAGCATCTTCTCCTGCTTCACGACATCTTCCAAGACTTCCGGATTCTCACGGCTCGGAATGCGAAGAAGTAATCCATCGTAATATTTCACAATGTCGAACAGCTTCAGATATCCGGTGCTGGGCAGCAGATTACCATAGTAATAATCAACCGTATCTCCCAACGTATAATAATAGGTATAGAGAGAACCGGAAGTTTCGAGCAATCTGACCTTATCATTCATTCCCCGTTCGCTGAAAATACGCACAGCCTCAGTTGTATGGCATTCAATGCGATGATAAGGAATATCCTCAGCAATAATTTCCTGCATACGCTGCTTGATACGCATCACGTCTTCCAGCTCCACAGGACGCCCGATCCGCAAATTGCAGAAATATCCTTTTGAGACAGGGTGCTCTACAAACAATTTTCCTTCCGGGAACAGTTCCGTGACAGCCTTGAACAGTACAAAGCAAAGCGAACGGACATAAGTCCGCATACCGGACTGGTCACGCACATCCAGAAACTCTATATCCTTATTATTATAGACTCTGAAATTAAGTCCTTCGGATCGGTTATTGACTTTGGCGCTAACCACCTGGTAAGGAAAATTAAGATTAAAACCGTAATAAATATCCAAAAGTGAGCTCCCGATAGGGAATTCTTTAGAAATATTATTATTTTTGCAACATATTTGTAACATCTGTTTCATCGAGTTCGTTAAAAGGTGAATATTATGGGACTAAATATACTTATAATCAGATTGAGAACAAATAACCATTAAAAATATTATAGATGGAATATTCTTTTTATGATTTTTTAAAGCTCATCGGTTCACTGGGACTCTTCTTGTACGGAATGAAGATCATGAGTGAGGGCTTGCAAAAGGTCGCGGGTGACAGGCTACGAAGTATCTTGACGGCAATGACTACCAATCGGGTAACGGGTGTTTTAACAGGTGTGCTAATCACAGCCCTTATCCAGTCCTCTTCAGCAACGACTGTAATGGTCGTAAGTTTCGTTAATGCAGGACTGCTCACTCTTGCCGAATCCATCAGCGTCATTATGGGTGCCAATATCGGTACTACCGTAACCGCCTGGATTATTTCTATTTTCGGATTTAAGGTTGACATGGCCGCATTCGCCCTTCCACTTCTGGCCATTGCCCTTCCGCTTATCTTCTCTGGCAAAAGCAACCGCAAATCCGTCGGTGAATTCATTTTCGGTTTCTCTTTCTTATTTATGGGACTTTTTAACTTGAAAGCCAATGCTCCCGACTTGAACGCCAATCCGGAAATGCTCGCCTTTGTACAAAGCTACACGGATATGGGATTTTTCTCCATCCTCCTGTTCTTATTCATCGGTACTATACTGACCATGATCGTACAGGCCTCCGCCGCTACGATGGCAATCACGCTAATCATGTGTGCCAACGGCTGGATCAGCCTGGAATTGGGAGCTGCCCTCGTATTGGGTGAAAATATCGGAACAACCATCACCGCCAATCTCGCCGCATTGACAGCCAACACACAGGCTAAGCGGGCAGCATTGGCCCATTTTGTATTCAATGTATTCGGTGTTATCTGGGTGCTGATTATTTTCCATCCTTTCATGCAGATGGTTAACTGGGTAGTAGACACTTTCTTCCAAAGCAGCGATCCGGAAGTCGCCATCTCCTACAAATTGTCGGCTTTCCACTCTATTTTCAACATCTGTAACGTATGTATCCTGATATGGGGTGTGAAATTGATTGAACGTACCGTATGCGCTCTCATCCACCCGAAAGAAGAGGACGAAGAACCACGATTGCGCTTCATCACCGGAGGTATGCTTTCCACTGCAGAGCTCTCTATACTTCAGGCACGTAAAGAAATCCATCTCTTTGCAGAGCGTACCCATCGTATGTTCGGCATGGTGCAAGATCTGCTACACACAGAAAAGGATGATGATTTCAATAAAGTATTTAGCCGTATAGAAAAATATGAAAATATCAGTGATAACATGGAACTTGAAATTGCCAATTATCTGAATCAGGTTTCTGAAGGACGCTTAAGTTCGGAAAGTAAATTGCAGATACGTGCCATGTTGCGGGAGGTGACGGAAATCGAAAGTATCGGTGACAGTTGTTATAATCTGGCACGTACTATCAACCGTAAACGCCAGACCAATCAAGACTTTACCGAGAAACAATATGAGCATATCCATTTCATGATGAAGCTGACTGACGATGCGCTCGCACAGATGATCGTAGTGGTGGAGAAACCGGAACATCAGAGCATCGACATCAATAAGTCGTTCAACATTGAAAATGAAATCAATAACTACCGCAACCAACTGAAGAACCAGAATATTCTGGACGTAAACAACAAAGAATATGATTATCAGATGGGAGTTTACTATATGGATATTATCGCCGAATGCGAGAAACTGGGTGACTATGTGGTAAATGTGGTAGAAGCCAGCAGTGATGTAAAAGAGAAGAAAGCTTCTTAATGGATTATAGAAAAAGAATGAGAATGTGTCATAATGAATAATCTCCGTTTTGACACACTCTCATTTTTCTCTCAATAAATTCTCTCTCTTTTAATTTTAACCTTCGTACGGTTCGAAATCTTCCTTTCCAACTCCGCACAGAGGACACGTCCAATCTTCCGGAATGTCTTCAAATGCAGTTCCCGGTTCAATTCCGCTTTCCGGATCTCCTTGTTCAGGGTCGTAAATATATTCACAGACCGTGCAAATGTACTTCTTCATAATGTTCGTCTTTTTATTGGTTTTCTGTATAATAAAACACATAAAGCAATATATTTGTTCAACACTTTATTCAAATATTGAAAGAAAAAACTATCTTTGTAGCTAGATCCATCAAACTAAAACAAAGATACCAGCCATGCTCATCGCATTATCATCCACTTTTATAGTCTTATCCATTATACTATTAGTCAGCTTCTTATGGGAGCGAAAGAAATGTCTTCGGATACAAAAACGATTATTCCGAGAATCCAGGAAATTAGACCGTACCAATCATATCACCAGCGCTATTCTAAAGAATGTACACGCCTACATCCTACTGATAGACAATGATTTCAAAGTGCTCAAAACCAATTACTATCAAAAGACAGGGACAAGAAAAGGGCTGGAAGAAAAAAGAGTGGGTGACTTGTTACAATGCCGTAATGCCTTATCCTCTCAAGGAGGTTGCGGCACGCACGATCTTTGCGGCTCTTGTCCGATACGCTTTGCCATCCGTCAGGCTTTTGAACACAAAAAAAGTTTCACCGATCTCGAAGCGGCACTAACAGTTGTAACAGCCGACGATCAGGCCGTTGAATGCGACGCTATCATATCCGGCTCCTACTTTCTTCTGAATGATGAAGAAAACATGATACTCACCGTGCATGACATCACCCGCTTGAAAAATACGGAAAAAGAGTTGGAACTTGCCAAAGAGAAAGCCGATAACGGAGAACCACAGTAATAAATCCAACTTCATAAAAAGTTTTAATTAAACAGTCAATCACAATTTTATATTGTACTTTTGCAACTCAAACTAAACGCATGTATCCGCATGAGTACAAATAAAAATGACATTTATCACATAGGACTTACCGATAATGAGGTCCTGCAAAGCAGGGAAAAGAATGGCGCCAACCTGCTGACACCCCCCAAGCGTCCCTCTCTGTGGAGGCTATATTTAGAGAAATTTGAAGACCCCGTTGTACGCGTACTGTTGGTAGCAGCCGTATTTTCGTTAATAATTTCTATCATCGAGAATGAATATGCCGAAACGATCGGAATTATAGCCGCTATCTTGCTCGCCACCGGAATTGGTTTCTTCTTCGAATATGATGCGAACAAGAAATTCGACTTACTGAATGCGGTCAATGAAGAGACTTTAGTTAAAGTCATCCGAAACGGTCGTGTACAGGAAATTCCGCGCAAAGATATCGTAGTCGGCGATATCGTTATTCTGGAAACCGGCGAAGAGATTCCTGCCGATGGAGAGCTGCTCGAAGCCATTTCTCTGCAAGTAAATGAATCGAATCTGACGGGAGAACCTGTTATCAACAAAACAACCGTAAAAGAGGACTTCGATGAAGAAGCGACATACGCCTCCAATCTGGTAATGCGAGGCACTACCGTAGTTGACGGTCACGGCACGATGCGCGTTCTCCAAGTAGGTGATGCGACTGAGATTGGAAAGGTAGCCCGTCAAAGTACCGAAGAGAGCCTAGAACCGACTCCGTTAAACATACAGCTGACCAGACTCGCCAACCTGATCGGAAAGATTGGTTTTACCGTTGCCGGTCTCGCTTTCCTTATTTTCTTTGTCAAAGACGTATTGTTCTACTTCGACTTCGGAGCATTGAACGGCTGGCATGAATGGTTACCGGTTTTTGAACGGACTCTCAAATATTTCATGATGGCTGTCACCTTAATAGTAGTAGCCGTTCCCGAAGGGCTACCAATGAGTGTCACACTCAGTCTGGCACTGAATATGCGCCGTATGCTTGCCACCAACAACCTCGTACGAAAGATGCACGCTTGCGAAACAATGGGAGCTATCACCGTGATATGTACGGACAAGACGGGTACACTGACGCAAAACCTGATGCAAGTGCACGAGCCCAACTTCTATGGTTTAAAGAACGGCAACGAATTATCCGACGACGATATCAGCAAACTTATCACCGAAGGTATCAGCGCCAATTCTACTGCTTTTCTTGAAGAGACCGACACCGGTGAAAAGCCGAAAGGTGTGGGAAATCCCACCGAAGTAGCACTATTGCTATGGCTCAATAGTCAAGGAAGGAATTATCTGAAACTCCGCGAAAACGCACAGATCCTCGATCAGCTGACTTTCTCCACAGAACGGAAGTTTATGGCAACGCTTGTAGAGTCGGCCTTGCTGGGAAAGAAAATTCTCTATATAAAAGGTGCTCCTGAGATAGTGCTCGGAAAGTGCAAAAAAGTCATGTTGGACGGACAGCAGGTAGACGCTACCGAATATCGTCCGACAGTTGAAGCACAACTGCTGAACTACCAGAACATGGCCATGCGCACATTGGGATTCGCCTTCAAGATTGTAGGAGAGAATGAACCGGACGATTGCACGGCATTGGTATCGGCCAACGACCTAAACTTCTTAGGTATCGTAGCCATCTCCGACCCGATTCGTCCGGATGTGCCGACCGCAGTTGCCAAATGTCAGTCGGCAGGTATAGGAATCAAAATTGTGACCGGTGATACTCCGGGAACCGCTACGGAAATCGCACGTCAGATCGGTCTTTGGAATCCGGAAACGGATACGGAGCGGAATCGTATCACCGGAGTTGCTTTCTCCGATTTGAGTGATGAGGAAGCATTGGACCGTGTGATGGATCTTAAAATCATGTCCCGTGCCCGTCCTACGGATAAACAACGTCTGGTGCAATTGCTCCAACAGAAAGGGGCGGTAGTAGCCGTAACCGGTGACGGAACCAACGACGCCCCGGCTTTGAATCATGCCCAAGTAGGTTTGTCAATGGGTACAGGCACTTCCGTTGCCAAAGAGGCCAGCGACATTACCCTTCTCGATGATTCATTCAACAGTATCGGAACTGCCGTGATGTGGGGACGTTCACTGTATAAGAACATCCAGCGTTTCATCGTATTCCAGTTGACTATCAATTTTGTCGCGCTATTGATTGTCCTGCTCGGTTCGGTGATAGGCACGGAACTGCCGTTGACCGTAACACAGATGTTATGGGTAAATCTGATCATGGACACTTTTGCCGCTCTAGCTTTGGCTTCTATTCCGCCAAGTGAAACCGTTATGCTTGAAAAGCCCCGCCGCAGCACTGACTTTATTATCAGTAAAGCGATGCGGTCTAATATAATAGGTGTAGGTTCTGTTTTCCTTATCATACTGCTCGGAATGATCTACTATTTCGACCACAGCACACAAGGTATGGATATACACAATCTCACCGTTTTCTTTACCTTCTTTGTCATGCTGCAATTCTGGAACCTGTTCAATGCCCGTGTATTCGGTACTACCGATTCGGCATTCAAAGGCCTTTCCAAATCGTATGGGATGGAGTTAATTGTATTGGCCATCCTAGTCGGACAGTTCCTGATCGTACAGTTCGGTGGAGCTGTATTCCGCACAGAACCGCTTGACTGGCAGACGTGGCTTCTTATTATAGGCGTTTCGTCCATGGTGTTATGGGTTGGAGAACTTATTCGCCTTGTTCAACGTATTATTCACAAAAGAAAAAGAAATGAAAAGTAAAGGAATTAAAAACCTTCTTATTGATTTAGGCGGTGTACTTATCAATCTCGACCGTCAACGTTGTATCGAGAACTTCCAGAAATTAGGGCTCCGTAACGTGGAGGAACTATTGGACATCTCAAATCAGGACGGAATCCTGATGCAGCAGGAGAAAGGCTTGATTACTCCCGCAGAATTTCGTAATGGCGTTCGCGAAATGATAGGTAAAGTAGTTAGTGACAAACAAATTGATGCCGCCTGGAATAGTTTTCTGGTAGATATACCAACACACAAACTTGATTTATTGCTGAAGTTACGCGAAAAATATGTAGTCTATTTGTTGAGTAATACAAACGAGATTCATTGGAAATGGACTTGTAAGAATCTATTCCCCTACCGTACTTTCAAAGTAGAGGACTATTTTGAAAAAACATATCTCTCTTTTGAAATGAAAATGGCCAAACCCGAACCGGAAATTTTTAAAGCAATTTTGGATGATGCCGGCATCGAACCGGAGGAGACTCTTTTTAT